>ERZ808270.214-NODE-214-length-36435-cov-9.040022_pt1 | contig 36435 bp, 24 predicted proteins | sample MGYA00521082_ERZ808270 | MGnify/ENA primary metagenome ERZ808270 (study PRJEB31516, sample SAMN03275594) | gut metagenome | biome: mammalia-associated habitat; material: feces | host: Papio cynocephalus | place: Kenya | collected 2012-07-27 ... | reverse complement strand
TGAACATGTTTGTTACAAAGTGAGCCTGCCAAGCAACCTCAACGATGAAACGAACCTTCATACGTGTATCTTTGTGAGTTCCGCAGAAACCATCTACTACGAACAGCTTCTTGTTGGAAAGCTCCTTCTTTGCGATCTCCTTAACGGCAGTCCAAGCCTCCTTAGTGGCGCGGTGGTTGTCGTTGTGGTACTCCTCGCTATCCCACCATACAGTGTCGTGAGATGTCTCGTCGTCAACGATGAACTTGTCCTTAGGTGAACGGCCGGTGTAGATACCTGTCATCACGTTTACGGCGCCGAGCTCAGTCTCCTGACCCTTCTCGAAACCCTCAAGACCTTCCTTGGTCTCTTCGTTGAACAATACTTCGTAAGACGGATTGTAGAGCACTTCGGTAGTACCTGTAATTCCGTACTTCTCTAAAACTGACTTATCAAACTTTGCCATTTTTATTAAAATATTTAAGAATTGTGATTAATGAATCAACTTCCGCGGGCCGTGCTCCACTCTTGCCTTGTTGGGGCCGTTGTTTCTGCCACGGCGACTTTCATTGTTCTTATAATATAAATAGGTGCGTGGCGCTGAGGCTTTCGCGCCTCTATCGTCCTTTACCACCGCAAAGTTAAGCAAAAACTTCTATACGGCAATGTTTATAGTGTACAAAATTTACATACGCCAAGGCTTTTTTATGTTAAATTTTCCGAAATTGCCGCCGCCTGTTGCTCTGTGTGGAGCCTATGATTGTTAAAGTGGCATTTTTGTAATGTGGATGTGGCATTAATAGGTGAACGGGTAAATATTGTATGTCGCAAGTGTTCGCAATAGTATGCTCCTATTTAATAAAAATTCTTATATTTAATGTTATACCATTAAAAATAAGTAACTTTGCACGTATTATCTCCATACTGTATTCAAACGGAATAAACAAAGCATAAATATGACAATAGAACAGCAAATTATCAACGCCGCTGCAGCCGGCGTCAAGGCTCTCTACGGACAGGACGTGCCGGAAAAGATGGTGCAACTGCAGAAGACAAGAAGTGAGTTTGAGGGCAACCTCACGCTCGTCGTGTTCCCCTTCCTCAAGCTTTCCCACAAGAAGCCGGAGGACACAGCCGCTGACCTCGGCGCCTACATCAAGGAGAATTGCCCCGCCATCGCCGACTACAACGTTGTGAAGGGCTTCCTCAATCTTGTCATCGACAAGAAGGCGTGGCTCGGACTGCTCAACGAGATGAACCAGAACGAGAAGTTCGGCGAGAAGACCGTCACTGAAGACTCGCCGCTCGTCATGATTGAGTACTCGTCACCCAACACTAACAAGCCGCTCCACCTCGGACACGTGCGCAACAACCTCCTCGGATGGTCGCTCGCGCAAATCATGGAGGCCAACGGTAACAAGGTGGTGAAGACGAATATCGTCAACGACCGTGGTATACATATCTGCAAGTCGATGCTCGCATGGCTTAAATACGGCAATGGCGAGACTCCAGAGTCGTCAGGCAAGAAGGGCGACCACCTTATCGGCGACTACTACGTGGCGTTCGACAAGCACTACCGCGCTGAGGTGGCTGAGCTGAAGGCGAAGTACGTCAGCGAGGGCATGGACGAGGAAACTGCAGAGAAGAAGGCGAAGGAAGAGTCGCCACTCATCAAGGAGGCTCATGAGATGCTCGTAAAGTGGGAGCAGGGCGACCCCGAAGTGCGTGCACTATGGAAGAAAATGAACGATTGGGTGTACGCTGGCTTCGACGAGACCTACAAGGCTCTCGGCGTGGGCTTCGACAAGATTTACTATGAGTCGAACACTTATCTCGAAGGAAAGAAGAAAGTGGAGGAGGGACTCAAGAAGGGACTCTTCTTCCGTAAGGATGACGGCTCCGTTTGGGCTGACCTTACTGGCGACGGTCTCGACCAGAAGCTGCTGCTCCGCGCCGACGGCACGAGCGTATATATGACGCAGGACATCGGCACTGCCGAGATGCGCTTCAAGGACTTCCCTATCGACAAGATGATTTACGTTGTGGGCAACGAGCAGAACTATCACTTCCAGGTGCTCTCTATACTGCTCGACCGTCTTGGCTTCAAATGGGGCAAGGAGCTCGTGCATTTCTCCTATGGAATGGTTGAGCTGCCCAACGGCAAGATGAAGAGCCGCGAGGGCACAGTAGTGGACGCCGATGACCTTATCGCTGCCATGATTGCCGACGCAAGACAAACGAGCGAGGAGCTGGGCAAGTTCAAGGACATGAGTGAGGAGGAACGTGGCGAGATCGCACGCATAGTAGGTCTGGGTGCACTGAAGTACTTCATCCTGAAGGTGGACGCACGCAAGAACATGCTCTTCAACCCGGAGGAGTCGATCGACTTCAACGGCAACACTGGTCCGTTCATTCAGTACACTTACGCCCGTATCCGCTCCATATTGCGCAAGGCTGCTGCTGAGGGCGTGGAGATTCCGTCGCAACTCGCCGACGACATGCCGCTCAACGAGAAGGAGATTGAGCTGATACAGAAGCTCAACGAGTTTGGCGCTGCCGTTGAGCAGGCTGGCAAGGACTATTCGCCGTCGGGCATCGCCAACTACTGCTACGAGCTTACGAAGGCTTTCAACCAGTTCTATCACGACTACTCCATTCTCGGTGCTGACACACAGGAGGAGAAAATCGTGCGTCTCGTGCTCGCACAGAACGTGGGCAAGACGCTCAAGAACGGCATGGCGTTGCTCGGCATTGAAGTGCCGGAGCGTATGTAAGGAAAAACGTAGCGGTGGAAACCTCCGCTACGTTTTTCCCAACTTGAGAATTTTTACACACCCCTATCATCCGTCGATTATCAATCTACATTACGGATAAACCTAAAAAAGCCTTGAAAGAAGACCTTATATTGCTGGTCTTCTTTCAAGGCTTTTTTATTGCTTTTTTATTTCGCTTACGAGAGCTTGCCGCTCCTTATTCCACTACGATCTTGCGCGTCGTGCCGTCAGACATCTTCACGATGTTTACACCCTTCTTCGGGGCGCTGAGGCGTGTGCCGTCGATAGCGTAGCGAGCCACTTCGGTAGCCGGGGCGTTGCCTGTCGTGGCGTCGTTGATAGCTGTGGATGTGTTGCCCTCATGGAACTGCTCCAGTTCGGACGGACCGCTGAAGTAGTAGTAGGTGCGGGAGATGATCTGTGCGGAATGTTCCGTTACAGCCACCAGACGATGGTAGAGATTGCTGTTGGCGTATTCTGCAGGGATGGTCATCTTGACGGATGTCTTGTCGAATCCGCCGTCGCAAGCAACACATGTGGCGAAGGTGTCGCCCTTCTTCATCTCCTGTGTCACCTTGAGGTTGTCAATGTATATCATGGCAGGACCATCGCATGCATAGATGACGATGCGTGCGTCGTCGTAGCCCTTGTCGAATTCGCACTCCACGTCAGTCCACTGCTCCTTGAGGTCGAAATGCTTGCGCTCCACTTCCTTGTACTGACCTGTTGCGGCGTCGTAGGCGATGATAGCGGCTATTGCGTTTGTCTGGTACTTCGGCAGACTCTTGTCTTGTTCGTCGGTGTCCTTCTTGCCCCAGATTGATGCTTTGAGCTTCACCTTGCCACCTTCGCTGAAGTTGAGCACTGGCGTCTCGAATTTGCCATACTCTTTTACATCGTCGTCGTTGTCGGGGTTGGAGATATTGTCCTTCACGTCATAGAAGTAGTTCCATCCGTCTACCATGATAAAGCCAGACTTCATGGCTACCCAATTGTTGGCGTAGTAGCCCTGCATCTTGAGTCCCTTCGGGAATCCGAGCTCATTGATGGAGAGATATTCGAGGTCGTCCTCCTCGCCCGGCTCCCAGTTGATGCGCTTGGTGTTCGTGGGGTCGTCCCTGTCGGGTATGCCCACTTGTCCTTTGGAGTCGGTGACGGAGTTGAAGTCCTCATCGAAGAGCGTAAATTCTCCGTCTTGTTCAGCTTTGCGCTCAGCATAAACGTAATAGTTGTAGAACTTCGCTCCTGGCACGGCGCTCCATGTGGCAGTGTACTTGCCGTCGGCGTAGTTGTCTACCTCGTTGAGGGATGGCGTGACAAGCTCGTTCAGCTCGACGTAGCGCGATGGTATTGACTTCTGCGTGCCGTCGGAGGCAGTAACCGTGTAGCGGTAGATTACGCCCGGGGTGATGCCACGCACGGTGCAGATGGTGTCGGTTGTCTCAAGGTCGGTTATGACCTGTTCGCCGATGTTGCCGTCGGCGTCCGACTGGTAGACGTTCACGAAGTACTTCGTGGCTCCCTCCACCTTGTTCCAGCGTGGGCGGAAGCTCGTGCCGTTGTAGTAGAGATGGCGCAGCACGGTAGGTGTGGCGACAGTGTTCACGGTCTGATAAACCTCTATATCATCAAGCAGCACGTCGTAGCCGTACTCCTCGCAGAGCATTACGCGAGTTTTCTTTGTACCGTTATCGATGCGGATGGTGAATTCCTGCCATTGGTCGGTAAGGCCCTTGACGTTGTCCATCATGATGTAGCTGATGTTGTCGGGGTCAGTCCAATCCGTAACGCGCAAGCCGAGTCCGGAGTATTGTGGATTGGGATTCACGAGACGTGCCCGGAACTTCAAGAAGAACACACCGCTGTTGCTGGAAGCGTCGAAGAGCGGCGTGTTGATGTGGGCTGCCCAGTAGTCGTTGACGCGTGTATTGTGGAAATATACCATTCCGCCGGCGGAGTATACTTGATAGGAACCCCATCCAGGCTCGTGTGTGTAGGCGGAGTTGAGACCCGTGAAGAACACGTCGTCGCTGGGCTCACCCTGGTATGTGTTGATGTTGAATGAGAGGTCGGGGTTGCTCTCCGTGCCTGCCGTCATCTTTGAGAAGTCCTCGCTTACAAGGTCTATCTTCTGTTCAGCGGCTTTCGCCTCTGAATGGAGAGGGGCAGTAGGCGCTGCACCAGCCATTGTTGGCATGGCGAGGGCTGCAGTGATGGCAACTGCTGTGATGAATTGTAGTTTACGCATGATTGTATGTAAAAAAATGAATAAAGTTGTTACGTTTCCTATTCCTTCCGTTTGTGGAATGTAACTTATGGTCTATTGCTGTCCTTTCCCTTCCGTTATGTTTCTGAGCTTGTGGGCGGGTATCCACGACGCTGCCCATCCGATGGCAATCACCGTGATGAAAATAGCAAGCACGTCCCAGTAGTGGACGCTGACGGGGTAGGCGTTGACAATGAACGTGCCGGAGCTTTCGCCCATGTGTACGAAGCCGAACACCTGCTGAAGACCACAGAGCGCGAGTCCAACGGTTATGCCTACGACGGCGCCGACGGCGGAGATGATGCGTCCTTCAAAGAGGAAGATGCTAACAATTTGGCGATTGGATGCGCCGAGATTGCGCAAGGTCGCGATGTCCTTCGTCTTGTCGATGATGAGCATTGAGAGTGACGAGATTATATTGAAGCATGCCACGATGAGGATGAACGTCAGGAAGACGTAGGCGAGGATTTTCTCTATTTGCATTATACGGAACGTGTCGGCTTGCTGCTCGAAGCGGTCGAGCACGCGGAAGCGGTCGCCGGCGATGGCGCGCATCTCTTTTTTTGCGGCGTCAAGGTCGCTGCCCGGCTTTAGACGCAGTTGGAGAGAGGAAAGCATTCCGTCTTGGTCGAAGAGTTGGCGAGCGAAGTAGATGGAAGTGATGATACGGTCGCGGTCGTATTTCGCTTGGTTGACGGCATATACGACGCCCGGCGAGAGCAGCGAGTCGACGACAAAGCCTTCTGTGGGGTCATCGAGGTCGGTGAGTTGTCCGCGACGTGTCGGGGCGTATATCTTCAGATAGTTGTCCCAGCGTGAGCCGAGTCCCATGTCCTGTGCGAGGCGTATGCCCGGCACTCCGTAGTAGAGATTTGCTACGCGCAGCGTAAACGAACCGTCACCGTAGAGAATGTCGTCGATGTGTGTCAGTTGGTCGAAGTTATCGTCTACACCCATCACAGTCACCATTTTCTGACAGTCTCCATAGACGGCTATTGCCTGGTCCTCCACAACGTCTGTTGCTACGTCCACCGACGGCAGTTGGCGTATCTTTGTGAGTGTCGGGTCGTCGGCAGCGATGGTCTTGCCGCGTGTTGGCACCACTTCTATCTGTGGATCGAAATTGGTGAAGAGCGACGCTACGAGGTCGTGGAAGCCGTTGAAGACACTCAGTACTATCACCAACGCTGTAGTAGCCACGGCGACGCCTGCCACGGATATGATGCTGATGATGTTGATAGCGCCTACGCTCTTCTTAGAGAACATGTAGCGACGCGCTATGTAGAATGGAAAGTTCATCTGTTTTTTAGGCTTATTTCTTCAGAAGCTCGTCGATGCGTTCTATATAGTCGAGGGAGTCGTCGATGAAGAAGCGCAGTTCGGGGATGATGCGTAACTGGTTGCGTACGCGGGTGCCCAATTCGTAGCGGATAGTCTTCTCGTTTGCCGTGATGTTCTTTACGATTTCGTCTGCCTTCTCAGAAGGAAACACGCTTAGGTAGGCTGTGCAAATGCTGAGGTCGGGCGACACTCGGCAACGTGTCACGCTGACCATCACGCCGTGCATAGCGCGAGTTTGGCTTTGGAATATCAGACTAAGCTCCTTCTGAAGGAGACGGGCTATACGGTTCTGTCTTGTTTCTTGCATTTTTTGTGATTTTTATGATTGCGTTTGCAGCGTTTTCCGACGCTTCCTGACAATGTGCCAAGCCGTTTTGCGTCATACACACGCTAATTTATACAAAGTTACAGCAAATAAGGTTATCAGCAAAGTTTTTTTAGTTTTTTTGTAATTTTATCCTGTTCTTGTGTTATTTAGTATTGACGTGGTGTGAAGTGCTAAATAAAAAATGAAAAAGAGACAATAGGGACAACCATGTGTGTTAGTTGCCTCTATTGCCTCTATCGCGTTTTTTCTTGTCCTTAGATAGACAAGTTCCTTTAGAAAGCGATTTTCTTTACGAAAGTCTGTTTCCCGTTGCTCAACTTCACGATGTACATGCCCGGTTGCAAGCCTCTGTTGCCGACCTTCTTGCCGTCGAGTGTATAGATGCTGATTTGTCCGTTGAAGCCGTCTGCTGTGACGCAGCCGTCTGCTATGGTGATGGCTGGCGCTGTGGTGTTGCTGCTGTCCACGTCCTTAATGGCGCTTACAATTGGGGCTGCCTCAGCAATTGGCACCTCAATGACGTTCTCGATGTAGTTGGTGCTCTTGTCCATAATCAAGGCGATAGCCTTAAGGTTGCGGTAGTTCTGTACGTTGCTCGGCATGGTAAGATTCGTGGTGTAGCTGATGATTTTGTTGGCTTCGATTTCCTTAGGGATACTGTTCTCGATACCATTAGATATTCCGAGTCCCATGCGTGCCACGTGCATCAGATCTACTGCTACTGGAGAAGGCTTCTTCTCCCACCCGTTCATGTCGCCTGAAGTTCCGTAATATGCGTTTTGCTGCTTGAAGCCTTTTACGTTGTTCTCAATTACGGCGAAGGCAAAACGGTAGTTAGCGTTGGGATAGGAGCTACTGAACTTGGCGAAGCCCGTGATGTTTACCGTTGCTGTGTCGCCCGGGGCAAACGACGCAATGGCGTCAATGCCTGCCTTTGTACCCTGGTTGATGCAAGCCTGCACGTTTACGGGGGCAGTCGTTGGACCTGGGTCGCAGGCTATCTTGCGGTCGATGATACATTTCGGAAATCCGCCGCCTACTATGTAGTCGTAGGTTGGAGAAGATAAAGCAGAGATAACACTATAGCAATGTTTAGCAATAGCGACGAAGCGGTTGCCGAAACGCTCTTGACATTTCTCTATTCCTACAATGCCGCGCACACACCACTTGCATCCCGTGCCGGTGTACTCCTCCATATAGGCACGCTTTTGCATGAGAACGTTGGCAGCGTAGACGGTGGAAGTGGTGCGGTCATTGCCCTGGTAGGCGTCGGCTTCACCGTCAACGCTGACGAGACGCACGGCGACGTCGTACTTTCCCTTGGCGCTAAACGACTGACAGTCGATGGCAAATTCGCCCTCGCCACGCTCATTGATGGGGAGAGAGAGGTCGACGAATTTCTCTTCTTCTGTGCCGACAGTGTAGCCGAGGCGGAAATTCTCAGCCTTCGAGGCGGAGAGATTGATGATTTTGCCTTTCAACTGAAAGTCCTCACCCGTGTTCACGGTGGTGGTAGTCATGCCGCATACGGTGAAGTCCAATGGCAGTGTGTTGCCCTCAACGCGCATTTGAATGGAGAGGGCGTTAGAACTGTTGGGGTTTGCCTTGGCGTTGTCGCTCCATCCTGAGCCGAAGTCGGTGAAGTTGGCGTTGGCGTAGTGTTCGTCGGTGCAGCCTACTACGTTTTTCTCTGCTTCAAACTCGTATCCTACGTAGAAACCTTCTCCGTCGATGGTGTAGGGTTTTGAGAACTTAATGATGTTGAGACCTTCGTTGGCGTCGTTGTAGGTCTCCTCTTCGTTGTAGGAGCCATTGAGGTCTTTAGCCACGAAGACGCGTAGCGTCGTTGGTTGGTTGGACAAGCCTATGCGTACACCAGTCAATGACAGCCCCTTGTACACTTTTGCCACTTCGGTAGGAATATAGATGGCAGCCTTTCCTGATTTCGTACTTTTTGCACCATATGTGTCTACTATGGTTTTGTCGCCATATCCCCAATATGTGAACTTGGCGTTGGCTGCTGTCGTTACGAGGAGTAACATCAGCAGGAGTAATGCTATTTTCTTCATCCGTATTTTTTGTTTTGTCGTTTTGTTTTTTAGCTTTAAATAAGCAGACAAAGACTTTCTGCTAATTTAGTGTTTTAGAAAGCGATGCGCTTTACGAAACTTTTCTTTCCGTTTACGCCTCTCACGATGTAGATGCCGCTCTTTAGTCCCTGGTTGGCAACGAGCTCGCCACCGATGGTGTACACCTGGAGCTTGCCGTCGAAGCCCTCAATCATGATGCGTCCATCGCGCATACAGAGGTCGGGAGCCACTGTTTCGTTGAGATCCGTAACAGAAGTCTCGCCGCTTTCAAGGACAGGTACCTCCACGGCATTCTCCACCCATCCCGTCGACTTGTTTAACAACATTACAACAAGCTTCAGATTCTTGCGGTCTCTGATGGTTGAGGGCAGAGAGAGTGTGGCATCGTAGGTGTAGATGTTCGACTCGTTGACGTTAGAAGGAATACTATTCTCTATGCCTTCCTTGACGCCGTAACCCATGCGTGCCACGTGGTTGAGCGTTACTTTCACCATAGTACCCTTGCTTTCCCATCCGTCGAGAGAGCCCAGTCCGCCACCTGCGTATTTGTTGTTTTGGCTGTAGCCCGTCACACCGTCCTCGATAATGGCGAAGGCAAGGCGGAAGTTGACATCATTGAAATTCTTCACGAACTGCACCTTGGCTTTTGCTTTAACGTGTGTGTCGTCGCCTTCCACCAAATTGGCTTCTGCGTCCACGCCAGCCGCTACCTCCGTGGCGTTGAGGATGGCGTTGAGATATTGCAGTGATGTGTTTGGATCGGGGTCGAATTCAAGTCGACGGTCCATTGTACAGTATGGCCATGTGCTTCCAACCTCGTAGTCGTAGGTCGGCGACTTGAGTTCGGTCGGTGTGTCCATGTAGTAATTGTGCTTGGCGATGGCGATGAAGTTGTCTGGGTATGCCTCCGTGCATTTCTGTATGGAGACGATGCCGCGTGGGCAGGCTCCACACATGAGACCTGTAAATTCCTCCATAAGAACACGCTTTGTAGGTGCGATGGATGTCATGAAAAGATTGCAACTCGCGTTGTTGTTGCCTTCATAAGCGTCCTCTTCGCCCTCAACGCTCACGATGCGCACTGACAGTTTGTGGTTGCCAGCAGCGCTGATGCCGTTGTGGTGTATAGTGAATGTGCCCTCGCTACGCTCGCTAATAGCCTCGTCGAATGTCACCTTAGTTTCCTCACCGCCGTCAATGGAGTAGGCGAGTTCGTAAGAGTAAACCTTCGTGGCCGACAGATTCATGAGCTTTCCCGTGATGTCGAAAGGTGTGTCCTTCTTCACAGCCATGTCGTTGAGGTTCGCAATGGCGAAGTCAACAGGTACTGATGATCCTTCTATGCGTGCCGTGATAGACAGAGCATTGTCACCGTTGGCAGCATTGTCTGTCCATCCTGAGCCGAAGTTGGTGAAGTTGCTGCCAGCTGCCTTGCAGGACGTGTAGGCGATGACGGCATTTGTGCCAGCCACCTCGTAGCCGACGTAGAAACCCTTGCCGTTAATGGTGTAGGGGTTATCGAACTTCACAAGGTTGTTTCCTTTCACTCCGCCGTTGTTGTCGCTCTCGGCGAGTGGTGTGCCGTCAAGAGATTCAGACAGAAAGACTTTTAGAGTGCTTGCATTGTCGGTCAGTCCGAGACGTACGCCAGTGACGGTTAGTCCAACGTATTTCTGTGCCACCTCAGCCGGGATGTACATGGCAGCCTTACCTGAGGTTTGGTTGCCATAGGTGCCTACGATGTCTTTGTCGCAGTAGCCCCAGTAGGTGAACTTGGCGCTTGCTCCAGTTGCGATGAGCAGTAAGAGCAGCAGAAGAGTGGATATTCTTTTCATAGAGTCTTGGTTTTATATATTCTTGGCTTTAGATGGCAATACGTTTTACAAACTTGTTGCTTCCGTTGCCCTTCACGATGTAGATTCCGTGGCTGAGTGATTTGTTGGCAATGGGTTTTCCGTCGATTGTGTAGATGCAGACATTTCCGTCGTAGCCGTTGACATTAATCATTCCGTCAATGACGGCAATCTGTGGTTCGGGCTTGTTGGCAATATCGGTGATGGCTGTCGTGCCGGAGGAGTTGCCTACCTTAGCCTCGGCAGCGTTCTCGATGACGCCCGTTGTCGTGTTGAAAAGTAATGCGATAACCTGAATGTTGTCAACGTTCTTCACATTCTTCGGGATGTTGAGAGTCTTCGTGAAAGTTACGGGTACACCCTCCTTTATCACTTCCGGTACGCTGTTGTCCAGTCCGTTGTATCCCCATATCTCTCTTGCCACGTGGTCGAGGTCAATCTCGCAGTTGCTGCTCATGTTCTCGAATCCGCCCATTGGCGTGCTGCTACCGGCGTAGGCGTTGCTTTGTCTGTAGCCCGTCACCTTGTTCTCCGTCATTACAAATGCCACCTTGTAGTTGGAACTGTAAATGTCGGAAACGAATGTCATGGTAGCCGTAGCGTTTACGGCATTTTTGCTGCCGTCCGTAAAGTCGGAGTTGACTTCGATTTCGCCAAGTCGGAATCCGTTGAGCGTTTCAAGATAAGCGGCTTCAAGATTGTTTGCGCTTGGGGAGAGGTACATGTCGGCAGACCGGTTGATATAGGCAGACGGGTAACTCGTGAAGTTGATTGCGCTGTAGCCGCTCGGCACAAGTTCCGAGTGCTCTCTGCCACCGTCCGACGGGTGTACGGCAATGCCCACGAAGTTGTTCGGATATTTGTTGTACATGTATTCCATACCGACGATACCAAGCGGACAAGCCTGACACCATGTGCCCGTGCCTTCCTCGCATACCATGCGGTAGTTGGCTTGTCGTGAAGACGCCACTCCCAGATAGCCCGATGCTTTGTTGTTGCCTTCGTATGGGTCAGCTTCTCCGTTGACGTCGACGATGCGACATTCTATCGTATGTGTTCCGTTCTTGTCAATGCCGGGGTGTTCAATGGAGAATGTGCCCGTTGCACCCGCCTTTATGCTCTTGTTGATAGTTGCGGTCTGCTCCTTGCCGCCGTCGATGGAGTAGGCGATGGAGTAGCTCGTGGTGGTCTTTGGAGAGTAGCTCATCACGGTGCCCGTGATGTTGAAAGGAGTGCTCTTCTTGGATGTCGTGTTGTTGACATTGACGAGAGCTAAGTCCTTAGGCAGATTGGAGCCAGTGACGCGTGCCTGTATGGCGAGTGCATTCGAGTGGAAGTCCGGGTCGGAAGCATAGTCCTTCCATCCGTCTCCGAGGTCTGCCCAGCATCCGTTGGGGTTGTAAAGATGTGAGTAGCCGAGCACCTCCGTGTCTCCGCTGTAGCTGTAGCCTACGTAGAAAGCCTCTCCGGTGATGGTGTATGCCTCGTCAAACTTGGCGTTGTTGAAGCCGTTGAAGCTTGTGCCGAGAGTTTTCTCTGTTACGGGAGTTCCGTTGAGGTCTTTCGTGAGGAAAATCTTTACGTTTTGCATTGACTTTACGAGTCCGAACTTCACGCCCGTCACCTTTGCTCCCTTGTATATTTGTGCCAGTTCCGCCGGGATATAAATAGCGCCCTTTGCCTCAGTCTTGTCGCCGAAGCATCCTGCGACCACTTCGTCGCAATATCCTAATGAGATAGTTGTCGTCTGTGCGATAGCCGAAGTGGAGGCCATAATGGCTGAAACGAGTAAAGTGTAGAATTTTTTCATATCCTTGAATTAGTTGATTTTCTTATCCTCGGTTAAAAATTATCTTTCAAACCGCAACAAAATTACTATTATTTTTTATAAAATCAGTCTTTTTGTCATAATTATTATGTCATTGCATGAAATAAAAGGGTTAATTAAATATAATAAAAAGCCTTACATGGGCAAACTTATAATTTAGTTCATTAACTTTGTGGTTACATTTTATAGATGTATCCGCGCGAACAATGCTTCACGTAGTTCTCTATGTATATTAACAATAACTTTTCATAATAACACTATGCAGAAAAACAACCTATTATTTTTGTCGGCTGCAGCAATGCTGTTCATGACATCTTGTTCGAAGCTTGGTTCTCTCTCGGCTGACAACTTCACTGTTATTCCTAATCCGCTTGAGACAGAGGCAGGCAAGGTTCCGGCTACAATCAATGGTACGTTCCCCGAGAAGTACATGAAGAAGAAGGCCGTTGTTACGGTGACACCTGAGTTGCGTTATGCTGACGGACAGGTGGCAAAAGGACAGCCCGCCACATTCCAGGGCGAGAAGGTTCAAGGCAACGACCAGACGATTTCCTACAAGGTAGGCGGTCGCTACACGATGAAGACATCCTTTGATTATGTTCCTGAGATGCAGAAGAGTGAGATGTACCTCACGTTCGACGCTCGTCTCGGCAAGAAGCAGTGTAATGTGCCTGCAGTCAAGGTGGCAGACGGTGTCATCGCCACTTCAGAACTCTACAAGCGCACCCTCGCTTCCGAGAATGGCTGCATCGCTCCCGACTCATTCCAGCGTGTCAAGGAGCAGAAGCAGGAGGCTAATATCAAGTTCCTTATCAACCAGGCCAACCTCCGCAAGAGTGAGCTTAAGAACAACTCTGTAAAGGAGTTTGTCGATATGCTTAAGAAGATTAATGCTGACCGTGAGGGCTACAACGTTCAGAACGTTGAGGTGCAGGCTTACGCATCTCCTGATGGTGGCGTGAAGTTCAATGACAAGCTTGCTGGCAACCGTCAGAAGGAGTCAGAGAAGTACGTTAAGAACACTCTTAAGCAGACAAAGGTTAACGCCAACATTGACGCTCACTACACAGCACAGGATTGGGACGGCTTCCAGAAGCTTGTTGCTGCTTCCAACCTTCAGGACAAGGACGTGATTCTCCGCGTGCTTTCAATGTACAGCGATCCTCAGGAGCGTGAGCAGCAGATTCGCAACATGTCTGCCGGCTTCCGTGAGCTTGCCGACGGTATCCTTCCCGAGTTGCGCCGTTCTCGCCTCATTATCAATTACGAGACAATCGGTCGCAGCGACGACCAGATTAAGGAGCAGTACTCCGCTGACGCTTCCAAGCTCAGCGCTGACGAGCTTCTTTATGCTGCCACTCTCGACGAGACTCCCGCTAAGCAGGAGGAAATCTACAAGAAGACAGCAGAGCTTTATCCCAACGACTACCGCGCATACAACAACCTCGCTGCCCTCGCTCTTGCTAAGGGTGATACAGCCAACGCACAGAAGTATGCAGAGAAGGCAGCTTCTCTTGGCAGCGACACTCCTGAAGCCAATGCCAACCTCGGTCTGCTCTCTCTCGTGAACGGTGACGTGCAGGATGCAGAGCGCAAGATTTCCAAGTCTGCAGGTTCTGAGAACGTGGCATCTGCTCTCGGTGCCCTCAATCTTGCCAAGGGCAACTATGCCCAGGCAGAGAAGGACTTCGGTAAGCAGAATACCAATACTGCTGCTCTTGCTCAGATCATGAACAAGAACTACGAAGCTGCTGCAAAGACTCTCGACAAAGTGGCTACTCCTAACGCCATGACCGACTACCTCCACGCTATCGTAGCTGCACGCCGTGGCAATAAGTTTGCAGCCAACTCTTATCTGAAGGAAGCCCTCCAGAAGGATCCTTCTCTCAAGGAGTATGCCGACAACGACCTGGAACTTTCTTTGCTGAAGTAAGAAATCCATGTGAAAAATAAAGTATGAGAAAATTCTTGTACCTTATAATGTTCACCCTGATTATGGTGTCTTGTGGAACCGACAGCCGTCATTTCAAGATTGACGGCAGGCTCCTCCACCTCAATCAGGGTGAATTTTATGTATACAGTCCAGACGGTACGATGCAAGGTCTCGACACCATAAAGGTGCAGGCTGGTCGCTTCAGCTATGAGCTGGAGTGCAATCGCGAGATGACGCTCATGATTGTCTTCCCCAACTTCACGGAGCAACCCGTCTTTGCCGCTCCAGGCAAGAGCGTCGACATAAAAGGCGACGCCTCCCACCTAAAGGAGATGACCGTCAAGGGCACGAAAGACAATGAACTGATGAATTCCTTCCGTGATCAGATTGCCAGTGCCTCTCCGGAAGAGACGAAGAATTATGCCCGCCAGTTCATAGAAGACCATCCCGAGTCGGCTGTCTCGACGTATCTCGTGCGACGCTATTTTATCCAGACTCCGACCCCAGACTTCCATTCGGCGTCGCGTATGATAGCGGCGATGCTCGCAAAGCGTCCCGACAATGCCTCCCTGCTTGCCCTCCAGCGTCAGATTGCAGGAAAGACAGTGTCCTCGCCTGGCAAGGCGGCGCCTTCGTTCACTGCCTACGACATCAATGGCAAGCTCATCTCCAACTCCGCTCTGTTCGAGTCGTCTACAGTTGTTGTCATCGCATGGACAACCTGGAATTTCAACAGCCTTGCTATGCTCCGCAATGTCTGTGCCTTGCAGAAAGATAATCCTGGCACATTCTCCATTATTGGCATTTCGCTCGACTACAGCAAAGCGCAATGCCGTTCCACACTCAAGGTGAACGATCTCTCCTCCATCACGACAGTATGCGACGGCAAGTCCGTCGACGGCGATCTCTACAATCGCCTTGGTCTTTCCAACGTGCCCGACAACATTGTCTTCCGTGACGGTAAAATCGTGGCGGCGTCGCTGTCCCTTGAGGAGTTGAGGAGCCAGCTGCAAAAAAAAGTAACACATTAATATGAAACGCATCTTTTCCCGAAACTTCCTCATAGCTCTCTTTCTCATGTCCTCCACGTGCGTTTCGGCACAGATGGATTCACTAATCTTCGAGACCGACCATCACATCGACACCGCCAGTGTCGGCGAGTTGCGTCTCAACGTCGACGGACTCTTCTTCTTCCGCGACAACGAGTACAAGGGCAATCTCGTGAAAGGTTACACGCTTCCCGGTTTCCATATTCAGCCAACACTTAGCTATCAGCCCCTGCGCAACCTGCGGATGGAGGCCGGACTTTACATGCTCCACTATTGGGGTGCGGAGAAATATCCCAACCTCAATTATAGCGACATGCCCGAGTGGAAGGGCGACCAAACGCAGAAAGGCTTTCACATCGTACCTTTCTTTAATGTGCAACTTGCCCTCTCACCTCATTTCAATCTGTTGCTCGGCAGCATCTACGGACGTGCCAACCACCATCTCATAGAGCCTCTCTACAATCAGGAGACTGGACTCAGCGGCGACCCCGAGACGGGATTGCAAGTCTTGTGGGACAATCGTGTCGTCGACGTTGACGCATGGCTCAATTGGGAGAGCTTCATTTTCAACAACGATCAGCATCAGGAGTCGTTCACTTTCGGCATCTCCTCGCGCTTTAAGGTCAATCGTCCACAGGCTCGCGCCCACGTCTATTTCCCCGTTCAGGTGCTCATGCAGCATCGTGGTGGTGAGATTAATCCCGACGCTGCCTCGCGTGTGATAAAGACGTGGATGAATGGTGCGGCAGGTGTCGGCGTGACGTTCAACACGGGTAATCCCTTGCTCACGCGCGTCAATCTTGAGGGCGACCTGACCTACTACAAGCAGATGGCGGGCAGTATGCTGCCATTCGACAAAGGTCATGGCTTCTATGTCAAGACCGACATCGACCTATGGCGCTTCCGTCTTCATGGCGCCTATTGGCACGGCAACGACTTCATCACGGTGTTCGGCAATCCGCTCTATGGTACAGTGGGCATCAACGACCGCACCTATACGATGCGCCGTCCCAATATGGTGAACGCCCGTGTCAGCTATGCTCAAGACCTCGGCCACGGCTTCGCCTGGGGCATACATGCAGATGTCTACAACCATCTTCCCGCCGACGCCTACTCAGAAGAGCGTGGTGCCTATCGCGAGAAAAGTGGCATGAGCGTGGCGGCAGGTGTCTATCTGCGCGTCAATCCCTCGTTCCTCTTGAAGCGGTTTGCGGCAAAGAGATAGTGATGGTTCAATTCCCGTTTTTATTTTGTATGTAAACAAGCCAAAGAACGCTTGCCATTCTTTCTTCTCAATGTCATGGCTGGCATCAATAAAAAGAGGCTGCGCCCCGTTCCGCACTCAAGCATCAGCGAGTGTGCGGTAAGGGCGCAGCCTCTTCCTTATTATTCTATACTATTTTCTATTCGTCAACGGCAGGAGCGTTTTTCTCCTCCTGGTCGTTCTTGTCCTCCTGGTTGTTCTTGTCGCCGCCCTTGAGGCTGACGTAGGTGGCCTCTTCCTGAAGCTTCAAGCCGCTGAGCATAGCTTTGCTTCGCTTGCCCACGCCGTTGTAGGCAGTCTCTGGGAAGAAGAGTATGCGTGCACCCGTGATGTTCTTCTGCGGGTTGAATTCCTCGAGGCTTTCGCTGCCCTTGGAGCGCAGTCCAACCTTGAAGATGCCCAGCCCGTCGATACGCACCTTGTTGGAGCGCAGAAGCTCGGTACGCATCACCTCAGAGAGTTCGGCGAGCACCGCCACGATGTCGGCGTACTTCACGGTGCAGTTGGCCTGCATGGTCTGTGCGAGCTCCTTGATGCTCACGGTGTCGTGGTGGGTTGCTCGTGCGTAGTACATGCCGTTGGTTACATTGTTAGTCTTGCTCTGGTAGATCTTGTAATTTACTGCCATAATGTGTTTTCCTTTCTTTTAATTTTAAGATTAATACTGTGTTTTACTTTTGTTTTTGTGTTGTCATCCGGATTACGTTTGCAAAGGTACAACATGGCGCAAGCGATGTCAAGAGTTTGATAAAGAAATTTTCAAAAAAAGTTTATTCGGTCTCATCACGTCGCCGCCTAAGCCGCTGACATGAGGGTGTGTCAAAAGGCAATTTTGCAACTTTACATGCCACAAATCCGAAACTTCAGTAAACAACTACTTATAAAAAAAGGAGAGGCGCGGTGTCTCGCGTCTCTCCCTTTTAGTTTGTTTATGCGCTAAGCATACATGTGCAACTGATGATGGCAATGATGGCAAGCAGCAGTTGCAGAATACGTAGCATGATTAGTATTCGTTCATATTTCCAAAAGCTGTGCCTCAGCCTATTTCCCATCGCCAAACTCCTGTTGTGCGCCGAAGGCTCCGAGGATGGTGGTGGCGATGCTGATGATGATTTTGAGGATAACTTTCCAGTCGCTTGCGTTGAATTTACTCATGGTAAAAGATTTTTGTTGGTTAATGTGTGTTGGTTTCTCTTTGTCTTCCGGATGACGGATGCAAAGGTACAACATAGCGCGAGCGATGTCAAGTGTTTTCTTTTATTCTTTGCGCCCCTGCCAGGTCTGGCATAAGGTCCCTGATTCTATTATTCCTCAACGTATTCGTTGAAGCAAGGCGTGGTCTGCAGCACGCGTCGGATGTCGTCGATGTTGCCGTCGAACGGGCCGCTGTGCTCCAGTTTGCGAGTACACATAGCGGCGGCGAAGCGTCCCGACTCCTCGATGCCCATGTTCTGGGAGCGACACCACAGATAGCCAGCCGAGTAAGTGTCGCCACATCCCGTGGCGTCCACGATGTCCTTCGGCTCGTAGGCAGGAATCTCGTAGAACTCACCGTCGGCAAGTATTATGGAGCCGTAGCTGCCGAGCGTCACGCAAACCTCCTTCACGCCCCATTCAGCCAGTCGGAGAGCCGCCTGGCGTGGGTTGCGCAAGCCGGTGATGACCTCCATCTCGCGTTCGTTCACCTTTATTATATCCGTATGTGAGAGAATTTCGCGCTTGTCCGCCCAATCAATGGCATACACATGCTCTCCGCGCACCTCGCGCAGATAGCCTTGGGCGTCTATGGATATGCGTCCCTTTGTGGAGAGGTATCTCACGACCTCCGGTGAGATGTCGTCGCTGAGCAGTGTGCCGAGATGGTAGATGCGTGCGTCGATGTTGCTCATCTCCTCGACAGTGAACGGGTCGGCGCGTTCGAGCACGCGCTGTGTGCGGTCGTTCTGGTCTTCGCCGTATTTGTTCTCGAAGTAGACGGTGTGTCGGCTGGGGTAGGTGAGCACGTCGATGCCTGCCTGTCGCATGTCGTCGACCGACTTCATTTCCGTTTCGCCGAGCTTTGTGACGAGCTGGAAGCTAACCTCATCGGGGAGGTTGTTGAGGGCATAGGAGAAATAGAAAGATGTGCCGCCCGCCATGTAGACGGTGTGGCGTGGAGTGATGATTTTGTCCTTTGTAATGTGTCCTATGCAGCAAATATCTTTCATCTGTATCGTTCTCTTTTGTGTGTATTGTTTTGAATCAGTCTGCAAAAGTACTGCAAATTAATGAGATAGCAAAGTTTTGTACTTAAAAAAACACTTGCCGCACGTCTCCCATGGGAGGCGTACGGCAAGCCAATCGTTAGTATGTTATGAAAAATTTGTGAGAAACAAAGGCTTCACAGCCTCTGAACTTTCTGAGTAAGACGGGTCTCGCTTCTTCGCTCAGGCTCCTTTCGCCGGCCTGATAGGCGTCGCCAGTCTTATTTTTGTTTTAACGTAAATGATTTTATTGAGAAAGCATAGAAATATTTCTTTATTTGAGTATCACGGCTCCATGTCCGGCGAGAGGTTGCGGGGTTGCCTCTACGCCGCCACGCTTCAGAGTGTCCATGTGGGCGGAGTCGTTGAGCGCCACTGACGCGCCCTCTGTCGGGCGTGATGTGTAAGCACCCGGCTGTGCCTGAGTGTCAGAACTGTTGTTCTGGAAAGAGAACTGCGCCGCTTGGCTCAGCGTGAGCACTATCGCCACCATTGCTGCCGCCTTAAAGAGCGGAGCGAAACGCTGACTAATCTTTATTGGCTGTGCCTTCACCTCACGCGGCTCGTCAATCATGGACATTATGCGCTCGTCGAAGTCGTCGCCAAGGCGAGTCTGCTTCGCTTCTGTCTGCTCGTAGTTGAACAACGGGCGGTATTTTGCGAGCTCTTCAGGCACGCACAGTTGGCTGAAGAAAGCGCGGAGTATCTGCTCCTCCTCAAGCGATGTCTCGCCCTGCCAATAGCGGTCTAAAAGTTGGTTGATGTATTTATAGTCCATAATTGTCGTATTTCATGAATTGTTGTTTTATTGTCTGCCTTGCCCTGAAGATATTCACCTTCACCTGCTCCTCGCTGATGCCGAGCACGTCGGCAATCTCGCGGTAGGTCTTGCCTTCCATATCACGTAGTTGCATACAGCTACGTTGCTTTTCCGGGAGGGAGTCGATGAGGCTTCTGACAATTTCCACCTTCTCGCGTTGCATAGTGTGCTCGTAGGGGTTGGAGTTGGTGTCGGGCTGCTCGTCGCGGTTAGCGTTGTTGTCAAGCGACGCGTTGCGGTTGGCGTGTAGCCGTGTGCGGTCGAGCGAGAGGTTGCGACAGATGGTGAGGCTAAATGCCTCTATGTTGTCGATGGTATCCCATGACTCGCGACGATTCCACACCTTGATGAGCGTGTCCTGCACGATGTCCTCTGCTTCCTCACGGCTCAGCGTGATGCGAAGTGCAAGCCTGAAGAGTATGTCCTTCAAGGGCAGTATGTCGTTGCGGAAACTTATCTTTTTCATCTGTGCTCTATTAGGAAGACGTTTCAGAGTGGCGGTTGTTACAAAATCATATTGAATTTAACACCGATTAACAAACAATGTGTTCGTGACTGTGGAATCCTGATATCCACTATCGATTGTGTGAGGAATGGCAACACGACTTGAATCGTATTCAACCAATCCACATGCGGGGTCTGCGATATGAAAGTGCTTCCCTTGCTTAGATATGCGGTACAAGACAACAAAATGATTTCATCTGCAGGCATGCTGCGCCACACTGCATGGCGTCATGCTGCCTACATACTTTAAATCTGGATTTTAATATTCCCATTTCCCGTTTGTTACAACGTCGGTAGAGCCTTGTAGCCAGTGCTCACACTCTCTATGCGGCGACCTCTTATCTTCTTGCCTGCATTGAAGTTCCAGACAACGTTGTATTGTATTCTGAAGTCAGATAGTTTGTTCTTTCGCTCCATCTCCCATCCGTCGCCTATAGTCGTCAGAATCCTTTTCTTGTAAATGAGGTTGTCAAACGAAACGCTCATTCTCAGATGGTTATTGAAGAATGATGAGTATGCCCCTAAGCCAACGAAGTAGTTCCATGAGCTTTTCACGCTTATTGTCTTGTATGGCGTGAAGCATCTGAACAGCAAGTTTATTCCCATTTTGTTTGTCAGGCTAAAGTTGTTGTGCAAATAAAAGTCTGCGGATGCCACGTCAAGTCGCTTGGATGGTGTTCTGACGCTGTACAATTCTCCTGACAAAGAACTGTTGATTGTCCATATCTTTATTGGGTTCACCTTGTAGTTGATTCCAAGATCATGTGTGTTACTGTGCCCAGCATTTTCAGGACTCGTGTAGTACACTGTCGGGTCGTTGGCATCCTGGTGCATGAAGACGCTGACAAGATTGCTGCGGTGCATGTAGCTATAGGATACGCTCAGATGTTGGTTGAGAGAATATACTGCATCAAATGAAATTATCTTCTCAAGGTCAAGGTTGACATCTCCACGGCTGTACTGCTTGTCGTTCTGGTATACAACGATTGGTGAGTAGTAGCCATAATTTGGATATGAGAATGAATATCGTGCAGCAACATTGAGGTAGTGCTGCTTTTGTAGGTTGAATGGTATGAAGCACGACGCATTGCAGTATACTCCGTTACTTATTTTCTTGTTTCTTGCTCCTGTAAGCCAGTCTTCGTAGTCAACCTTGTAGTGGTCGAAGTTTACTTCTGCCGAAAGGTTGTACTTGTCGGCTATTAAGTTGGAGTATTCTATCCATCCGTGTGTCTGTGCTACGAAAAGTTTGCTCTCCGTGTCGTCCATATATCTGATGGTATTTTCTCCATTGCCCTTTATGCGATTGACATCGGAGCTTGAGCCGTATCTTAATCCTGCACCTATTGTCTGCCTTTTGTCAAGAGCGTATGTTGCTTTTGTGTAGATTTCTGTACGATAATGATTGTTTTTTAGGTTCATTTGTTGCGTGCCAGAAAAGTGCAGGTCGTAGTCGCGGTCGTTGTTGCTATGCGATTCGGAGTAGGATGCGCTGACAATGATGTTGCTTACATCATCTTTCTTCAGGGCTTTGTATACCTTGACACCGATACCATCTGAATAGCTTGACGTTAAGTCATATTGGTCAAACTGTGTTCCGTCTCCATTGCCAAGATTTTTGTCGCTGTTCTTGTTTGTGGAGTAGGATGCATTTACGTCAACATAGTCTCTCTCTGTGAAGCTATAGCGCATGTTCAGATTGTCAGAAATGGCACGCTTTGTTTTTGAGAGGCTTTCTGACTCTTGGTGGGTGTCATGGTCTTCATAGTGTACGTCCTGTTCCAAAATACCTCTTGATTTTCCATTCGAGTTGCCAAAATTGTTGAGCACGCTGAATTTTCCTACGGAGTATAGAATGTCTACCGCCTCATTCATGTACCAACTCTTATCAGCGAAATAACGTGGATATAATCCTACCGACCCGATTAGGCCAGGCTCGTTGCGCAAGACAACTCGCAGGAGAGGTGGCTTAATGCCGCTGCTTGCATATTCTGTGGGCGCCTGCTGCTGAATTTCAATTCTCTCTACCATTGATGTTGGAATGTTTTTCAGCTGTTCGTAGCTTATTGCGCGGTCGTTAAGCAAGATGACGGCACCTGTCTTTCCGAAAACCCGCAGGTCTTCAGTGGCGGCTACGCCACGGATTGAGCGTAGGAAATTCTCCATGGAGCTTACCTTTGCCAACGGATTACCTTTTACTTGTACCAGATAGTCTCCTTTCTTGTTTACCTTTGTATATAACGCATTCACTCTAACTTCATCAAGCATCTTTGCTGATGTCTTCAGTGCAAACGGAGGCAAGATGGTGTCAGTGGAAAATGTTATGTCTATAGCGTGGCTCTCATATCCAATGCACGAAACTTCAACATGATACTTGTCCTTTTTGACATCTTCAATTTTGAATCGGCCTTCAGTGTCGGTGGATGTCACATATGTCTTTGTGCTGTCAGACATTGAGCTTAGGCGTATTGTTGCCCATGCCACTCCTTCATTCTTGCTCTCGCTGTCGAGAACCTCACCTCCAATGCAGACTTTTATTGTGTCTGATTGAGCGCAAATGTTGACGTTACAGAACAGTTGCGCACATGCAATAATGCTAATTGCTGCTACGTTTTTCATAAGCAAGTATTTTATTGGTTATTGATTTCTTAAGATTTTCTTCTATCTGTGGCTTCTCGCATTGGGGAACGTTTCCTTCAATTGTCTTTTGCAGACACCAGTTTGCGTTCATGCAACAAGGAAGCAGGTTGCAGTTTAAGCACTTCTTGCAAAGGAAAGATGATGGCGTCACATAATATTTATAAAACAAGTCATTTGGCTTGAATGTCCCGTCATCTTCAATTATACCTATGGAATATTTGTCATTGAAATTCCTTGCTGTACATTTGTAGACGTGCAAGTCATAATTTACGACAAATTGCTCCATGTTGTCTGTATAGCAAGTGGTGCAACGACGAATGGAATCTTGTGATTCCACGTTGTATCCCATATTCATGGCCTGCTTCCTGAGAGAATCCACCTTATTCGCTATTTTCGAACTCTCGTTTGATTTCTGCCATACTATATGTGGGGATATGTATATTTTCCCACGTATGTCCTTGTCAAAAGTGTCGAGTATGCTCATGGCGCTGTCTATATTTTCTGGAGTATAGTTTATTCGCACGAGCATAGATATATTTCTTATTTTACGACATAATGTTTGTATGCTTCTTACAATTCATAAAGTTCGTATTCGAACGTGCTCCTCCATTGCCTCCTAATACTCCAGCAAGCTCTTCTGCGCTGAGCATCTCCCCGGGCTGAATAATGCTTTTGATTTTCATAAGTTGAATGTTAAAGTTAATAATGTAAAGTTCTCAGGTACACAATTTCCTCTTATAATAAGAACCAATTGAAATCTTTTTGCTTAAAGATTTTTAATATTTTGCAAAATAGGTATTGTTTTTGAACCAGCAAAGAGAAATGTGTTAAAAAACAATAACTATTTCACGGTGTGGATTCATTAGTACGTGAATGAGCTGCCGCCGATGAACTCCCTGAGTAGCGACGTTGGTGGTAAGACAGAGTGGTCGATGGGTGAGAAGTAGCTGAGGAACTTGCGCAGGCGGTAGGCCTCGGCATATTCGTCGCAGTTCTCCGGCACCTGCTCCAGCAGTGGCACAGCCTGTGTCTTTATCGCCGCCAACTCGTATATCATGGCGGTGTTAAACATCGTGTCGGCGTTCTCCTGATAGGGGAATATCCATTTGTTCTCGCCGGCTCTCACCGACGGCCAGCGACGTATGGTGTCCTGTGCAGAACATCCGCGTTGCTTGTAGTCGCGTATGATGCGTCGCAGAAGACGATTGTCGGTGGTCGGGATGTAGTTGTGTTCATCGAGGAGAATGGTTGTGAGTGCTGAAGCGTAGACGCGGTACTTCAGCTCCTCTGGTATCTGCGCCGTCAGTTCGGGGTTGAGGGCGTGTATGCCTTCCACTACGAGCACGTCGTTGGGGCGCATGCGCATTTTTACTCCGCTGCGCTCGCTCTTGCCTTTTATGAAATTGTATTTCGGCAGTTCCACCTCTTCGCCTCGGAAAAGTTGTGCCAGTTGGCGGTTGAGCAGGTCAATGTTGAGGGCGTGGATAGACTCGAAGTCGTAGTCGCCCTTCTCGTCGCGCGGCGTCAGCTCGCGGTCGACGAAGTAGTCGTCGAGCGAGATGGGCACGGGTCGTATGCCGTTGCAGACGAGCTGAATGGAGAGACGCTTGCACGACGTCGTCTTGCCCGACGATGAAGGGCCCGCGATGAGCACCATCTTCACGTTGCTACGCCGGGCGATGTCTTCTGCGATGTTGGCAATTTTCTTCTCCTGCAGTGCTTCGGCGACATTGATTATCTCCGTGGCGTGTCCCTGCGCGATGGCTTCGTTGAAAACGCCCACCGTGGACATGCCCAGCAGGCGCTGCCAGCGGTGGTGTTCCTGGAAGATTTCAAACATTTTGTCTTGGCGTATGAGTGCACCGAGGTGTGTAGGGTCGGAGAGAGAGGGTATGCGCAGAAGCAGTCCGTCGTAGTACTTCTCCAGTCCGAAGAGTTTCAGTTCCGAGGTGTTGGTTAGCATGGTGCCGTAGAAGTAGTCTACAAATCCGTTTATATCGTAATATAGGGTGTATAGCTTTCCCGACGTACGCAGAAGTAGTGCCTTGTCGTGGTAGCCCAACTGCTCGAACATTCCTATGGCATCCTCCGTCGGCACTTCATGTCGCCTGACGGGAATGGCGCGGTCGATGATGTTCTGCATCTCGGCACGTATAGCATCGGCATCCTTGGCTGTCACGGGGCGACCGATGCGTAGGTCGCAGTAGTAACCGTTGCTCACGGGGATGTCGATGACCACCTCGCTGCGTGGATAGAGCTTGTTGACGGCCTTGCATAGCACGAAGAAAAGCGTGCGTGTGTAGGCGCGCAACCCCGACGGCGAGGTGAGATCAAGGAATTCCACGTCCTTGGAGTTGTACACGCGGTAGTGCATACCCTCCACCTTATTGTTTACCTTGGCATTGACCGGCTGAAGCTTCATGTCGGGGCCCAACTGCTGAAAAATTTCAGAAAGTGTGCTGCCTGTTTCTACTTTTAAAGTTTTTTTATTATTTTTGCAACGGATTTGTATCAACTGTTTCATTACGGTTACGAACGTTTAAGGGTTAATAAATCTCTTATATGGTTGCAGTAGGTTGCAATAGCCACTCTGCTGCACAAAGATACTCCGTTTTCTCGACACAACGCGCACGACGCCACATAAATTAAAACAAAATATGTCGATTTGGATTTTTTTTAAGATTATCGGATCATTGGCCCTCCTCATCTATGGAATGAAAGTGATGAGCGAGGCACTGCAGAAGATGGCAGGCTCCCAGCTGCGCCATATTCTCGGCGCAATGACCACCAACCGCTTCACCGGACTGCTGACCGGTATGTTTGTAACCGCCTCGGTGCAGTCGTCCACGGCGACCACGGTGATGACCGTTTCATTTGTCAACGCCGGTCTTCTCACGCTTGCCCAGGCCATATCCGTCATCATGGGTGCCAACATTGGCACTACCTTCACGGCATGGATTATGACGCTTGGCTTCTCGTTCAACATGGCCAACCTCGTGTTTCCGGCATTCTTTATCGCCCTGCTGCTCATCTACAGCAAACGCCATCGCTACATCGGTGATTTCCTTTTCGGCGTAGCATTTATGTTTTTCGCCATTTCCACCCTCGGCGCGACGGGTAAGGAAATGGATCTTAGCCACAACCAGGCTGTCATCGACTTCTTCTCTTCTTTCGACAAAGACAGTTACATCACGGTATTCTCGTTCCTCGGCATAGGCACGGTGCTCACGTTCTGCATGCAGTCGTCAGCCGCTCTGATGGCGATCACCATGGTGCTCTGCTCCTCCGGAGTGCTGCCCATATATATGGGTATAGCCCTCGTATTGGGCGAGAACATCGGCACCACCATCACTTCCAACATTGCTGCCATGGGTGCCAACACTCAGGCGCGTCGTGCCGCTTTCGCTCATCTCACGTTCAACGTCTTCGGCGTGCTGTGGGTGCTCTGCGGCTTCTATCCGTTCATCGATATGGTGTGTGGCTTCGTGGGCGTTGACCCTCATGCCGACCACATCGATGCCGCTCGCCTCTCCGTAGTGCTCGCTGCTTTCCACACTACGTTCAACGTCTGCAATACAGGCATTCTCATTTGGCTTATACCTCAGATGGAGCGCTTCGTATGCTACGTCATCAAGCCGTCGGCGAAGAAGGACGAGGACGATTTCCGCCTGCGCTACATTGGCGGCAACTCCATCATGAAGACACCGGAGCTCTCCGTGCTTGAGGCACAGAAGGAAATCCAGTCGTTCGCCGAGCGCATACAGCGTATGTTCGGCATGGTGCGCGAGCTTCTCGGCATCAAGGACGACTCCGCGTTTACGAAGCTCTACACGCGCATAGAGAAATACGAGAGTATCTCCGACAATATGGAGATAGAGATTGCCAACTATCTCGACAATGTGAGCGACGCTCACCTCTCCGACGACACCAAGGCGAAGATACGCGCCATGTTGCGTGAGATTTCAGAGATAGAGTCTATCGGTGACTCCTGTTACAACATCGCCCGCACCATTAGCCGCAAGATAAAAGGCAAGGAAGACTTCACGGAGCAGCAGTATGAGCACCTCCACCAGATGTTTGAGCTTACCGACGACTCGCTGACGCAGATGAACGTAATGCTCACTGGCCGCAAGGAAAACCTCGACGTCAACCGTTCTTTCAACGTCGAGAACGAGATTAACAACTACCGCAACCAACTCCGCTCGCAGAACATCAACGATGTCAATGACCATAAGTACACCTATGCCATCGGTACGATGTACATGGACATCGTCAGCGAATGTGAGAAACTTGGCGACTATGTCGTGAATGTCGTTGAGGCGCGTATGGGAACACGTCAGCGCGAGGCGTAGGACGCAATAACTGGGAGAGGGACGCCCTTGCCGATCCGTAATAACTGGGAGAGGGGGCGCCCTCGCCCCCGACCTAAACAGTAGCCATTAGCTTCGTGTTATGTTGTCGGGGACGAGGGCGTCCCCTCTCCCAGTTATGTCCTTTTAAACTTTATTTTTTTTAACCGCTTGTACCGCGTCTTTTGCATAATGAGTTTAGATATGCAAAATCGCAATTAATTGGCTATAGCCTTCCCTTACTCCGCATAAACGTCCGTTGTCCGTAGACGGCGATGACGACGAAGCAGAAGAGGGGAAGCACGAACGACACGTTCACGGCAGGCATCCCCATCAGCTCACCCATATCGATGATGCTCGCCTGGAAAGGCGGCAGCACGCTGCCGCCAAGTATCGCCATTATCAGTCCGGCTGCACCGAACTTGGCGTCGTCGCCAAGACCCGTGAGCGCAATGCCGTAGATAGTGGGGAACATCAGTGACATGCACGCGCTCACGCCGACGAGACAATAGAGGCCGTAGACGTTTTGGAGCATTATCACGCCGCACGTGAGCAGTCCGCCGGCAATGGCGAGCAGCATCAGAAGCCTGCCAGTGTTGATGAAGCGCAGTAGGAATGTACACACGAAGCGCGAGCAGCAGAAGATAATCATCGCTATGATGTTGTACTGCTGTGATGTCACTTCAGCCGCCTGTTCCGTCATACCCTCCGCCATGAGGATATGCGTGCCATACTGTATGATGAACGTCCAGCACATTATCTGCACGCCAACGTAGAAAAACTGTGCCACGACCCCCTCGCGGTAGTGTGGCATGGAGAAGATGCGGCGTAGTGTGGAAAGAAAGTGGATGTCGTGGCTTTGGTCGCCGTTTTTCGGCATACGCATGAAAAGAATGACGAGAAACATGGCCACAATGACAAGTCCGATGATAAGGTAAGGCGCGATGAGCACCGAGAGGTCGTACTCCTTCACAGCCTCAAACTCGGGCGCGGAGAGCGCAGAGCGTGCAGCTGTGTCGAGTGGTGAAAGCCTCGCCTGTATGAAATTCATCGCCACGTACATGCCAAGCAGTGAACCCATGGGATTGAACGACTGCGCGAGGTTGAGCCGTCGCGTGGCGGTCTGTTCTGTGCCCATGGAGAGGATGTAGGGGTTGGAGGACGTCTCCAGAAACGACAGTCCGCACGTCAGGATGAAGTAGGCTATGAGGAACGGATAGTAGTCGCCCGTCATCTTCGCCGGGTAGAAGAGAAAGGCACCGAGGGCGTAGAGTGCGAGTCCGACGAGTACGCCTGCCTTGTAGCTGAAGCGCCTGATGAACATGGCGGCGGGAAAAGCCATGGCAAAGTAGCCGCCGTAGAAAGCCACCTGAACGAGAGTGCCGTCAGTGGCCGACATGCGGAAAATTTTCGAGAATGCCTTCACCATGGGGTTGGTGATGTCGTTGGCAAAGCCCCAGAGGGCGAAGCACGACGTGATGAGAACGAAAGGTACGACATAGCTCACGCCGTCCTTCCGGAGTAGCGATTCTTTTTTTTCAGAGGTTTTCATTTCTGTTGTTTAGGTTGGTAGCTTCTTTAATTTCTTCTTTCAATCATTCTTCTGACGATGGTGCGCATCTCCTCCACGTTTTCCACCTCGCCCTTTGCGAGAGCCTGCGTGAGGATATTGCCTATGCCGGTCGCCTCGACGGGTCCTGCCTCGACGGGTATGCCGAGAGCCTGCTCCGTGAGTTTGTTGAGCAACTTGTTTTGCGAGCCGCCGCCGATGATGTGTAGCTTCTTTATTGGAGAGGGTATCATGGCGTTGAGGGCGCGTGTAGCCTCGGCGTACTTGGCGGCGAGCGACTGGAGCACAACGCGTGTTGTCTCCGCTTTGTCGGCAGGCGTCGCCATGCCGTGCGCAGAGCAGTAGTCGCTTATGGCACGTTCCATGGATGGCGGGTTTTGGAAGCAGTCGGCATCGACGGGAATGACCGACTCTATGGAGGCACGTCCGGCAGCGTCAAGCAGCGAGTCATATTGCTGTTCGTCGCCCTGCTCCTTCCATTCCGCCATGAGCCGTTGCAGCAGCCACAGACCGGTGATGTTCTGAAGGAACGTTATCTTTCCGCCTATGCCGCCCTCGTTCGTGAACTCGGCTTCTCGCGCCTTCTCCGTCAACACTGGCTCGTCCTGCTCCACTCCGAGCAGCGACCACGTGCCGGAGCTGATAAACGCCACAGGCTTCTCGCCTTCCTCGGCAGGCACGGCAGCCACCGCACTCGCCGTGTCGTGCGAGCCGACGGCTATCACGTCCACCTCTCCAAGCCCAGTCTCCACAGCGATGTCCGGGCGCAGTCGTCCGCGCACGGAGCCAGGCATGACAATCTTACAGAAAAGACTTCTCTTCAGTCCGAGACGGTCGATGAGCTGCCAGTCCCAGTCGCGCGTAGTGGCGTCGAGAAGCTCCGATGTTGAGGCGATGGTGTATTCCGTGTTGGCAATGCCAGTGAGGAAGAAAGAGAAGAGGTCGGGCATGAAGAGCAGACGGTCGGCGGCGTCAAGCTGCGGTGAAGAGCTGCGCTTGAGGCTAAGAAGCTGGAAAAGCGTGTTTATCTCCATCACCTGCGTGCCGTTGACAGCGTAGTGCTCCCCACGGTCAACATCGCGGAAAAACTCCTCCGCCATGCCCTTTGTGCGCCCGTCACGATAGCAGACGGGATTGGCGACGAGGTCGCCCTGGTAGTCGATGAGTCCGAAGTCTACGCCCCATGTGTCGATGCCGATGCCCGCTACCTTCATTCCAAGGGCAGCGGCTTTTTTCATTCCGGTCTTCATGTCCTCGAAAAGGGCAGGGAAGTCCCAGTAGACATGAGCGCCAAGGCGCACTTGGCGGTTGGGAAAGCGGTGGACGAGCTGGAGGGTGAGGCTCTTCGCCTCGCCCTCGTTGCTTATTGTCCCTGCAAGCACACGGCCTGAGCCACCGCCGAAGTCAATAGCTAAATAGGTCATTTGTAGGAATCTTTGTTAAAGAGTCTAATTCTTCTTTCCCAGCACATACGTTTCGAGGTCGTCAATCTCCTCAGCGGTAAGCGTGTTGTAGTTGCCGCCGCTGAGTACGATGATGCGACATGCCATCTCGAAGAACATGGCACGCTCGAACACCTCGTCGAACGTCTTGCCGCACACCACCTGCCCGTGCTTCAGCATGAGCGCCGAGTTGTGCTCTTTAAGTGCAGCTTTCACAGCCTCTGCAAGCTCCGGCGAGCCGGGGCGGTAGTAGGGAATGACGGGTATCTCCCTGCCCACGTGGCATGGTATCTCTGCTGTCACGTTGAAATCCTTCGGCGTCTCCGTCATGCAGGAGACAACCGTGGCGTATTTCGATTGGAAATGGAGCACCACGTCGCAGTCGGGACGCTCCCTGAGCACACCGAGATGGAAGCCGCTCTCCATGGAGGGCTTCACGCCGTTGAGCACCGTGCCGTCGCTGACGCGGCAGATGGCTACTTTTTCCTTCGGCAGTGTCGGCACCCATGAGCCGGTGCCGGAGACGAGCGCCTCGTCACCGATGCGCCATGATATGTTGCCACTTGAGCATAATGTGAGTTCTGCGTCGCCCACGCGGTGAGCCTGGCGCAGGAATTCCTGTATTTGATAGTCGTGAATCATTGTTTTTTTTAAAGTTGACAAGTTTTTAGTTGACGAGTTGACGAGCTGTTAGCTTTTTAAAGTTGACAAGTTTTTAGTTGACGAGCTGTTAGCTTTGTAGTTGACAAACTTGTATCAGCTAAGCAAATAGCTTGTTAACTACAAACTATCAACTTGTTAACTACAAACTATCAACTCGTCAACTAATCAACTATTTATAAATCGGTCCATAGTTCTTGCAGGCGCGGAAGTCGGCTCCCTCCTTGTCCATGCCGAAGGCGTTCCATGCAGCGGGACGGAAGATCTTGTCTTCCTCCACGTTGTGCATGCAGACAGGTATGCGGAGGATGGAGCAGAGCGTTATAAGGTCGGCGCCAATGTGTCCGTAACTGATGGCACCGTGGTTGGCTCCCCAGTTGTTCATCACGGAATAGACATCCTTGAATGGAGCCTTGTCCGTGAGGCGCGGCACGAACCATGTTGTAGGCCATGTCGGGTCGGTGCGTTTGTTGAGGATTTCGTGTATGTCGGGGTCGATGTCCACCGTCCATCCCTCAGCGAGCTGCAGCACCGGACCGAGTCCCTTTACGAGGTTGAGGCGCACCATTGTGACGGGCATACCACCCTTGGTGAGGAAATTCGACGAGAAGCCGCCGCCACGGAAGTAGTCGCGGTTGGCAGGATACCATGTCGTTGCTTTCAGGCAAGCGTCCACATCCTTCTCGTCCATCTCCCAGAAATGTTTCATGACGGGGTTGCCCTCTGCGTCACTTGCTGCGCCGGAGCCGTCGAGCGTTGTCGCACCGGAGTTGATGAGATGGATGATGCCGCCGGCGGCGCGTCCAGTGAGTTCCTTGCCAGTGACGCGCTTCACTGCCTCCGGACTCCAATAGGTACGCACGTCGGAGAAGATCTGTGCACGTCCCGTCAGCAGATGGTTGAAGAGCATGGCAACGCCGTTGCCAGCATCGTTTTCCGTGGCGAGAGTGATAGGCTCGCGCAGTCCGTTCCAGTCGAACGATGTGTTCATCAGCGCCTCCGGATAGTCACCGTTCGGGTAGAAGTCAGTCCACTGACGCTGTCCCTGGAAACCGCCGGCAATTGCGTTGTGGCCGATAGCCTCCTCCTTGAATCCCAGTTCCTTGAGGCGCGGGTTGCCGTGCATAAGGTCCTTCATGATCATCATCATCTTCACGATGAACTCCCAGTCCTTGTCCTTCTCCTCACGCGTCTTCGCCTTCTCGGGGCGGTTGCCGATGTCCTCGCCCTCGTTGGTCATGCAGTGTTGGCGCGTCCATGCCATAGCCTTCTCGAACTCCTCAGGGTCGTAGATGCCTTCTGTCATGCGGCGTATAATCTCCGTGAGGTCCACGCTCTCGTTGCGCATTCCGAGGTAGTCTTGGAAGAAGTCGGGGTTGACGATAGAGCCGGCGATGCCCATGCACGCGCTGCCCATGGAGAGATACGACTTGCCGCGCATCGTCGCCACAGCCTGGGCTGCACGTGCAAAGCGAAGAATCTTCTCTGCCACGTCCTCAGGTATGGAATCGTCGGCAAGATCCTGCACGTCGTGGCCGTAGATGCCGAAAGCAGGCAGTCCCTTCTGTGCGTGGGCGGCGAGTACAGCAGCAAGATAGACGGCTCCCGGGCGCTCCGTGCCGTTGAAGCCCCACACGGCCTTAGGCCAGTAAGGGCTCATGTCCATCGTCTCAGCACCGTAGCACCAGCAGGAGGTGACGGTGATGGTGGAGCCGACGCCCTCGCGCTCGAATTTCTCGGCGCAGGCGGCACTCTCTGCCACGCGTCCTATAGTGCCGTCGGCGATGACACACTCCACGGGTGAGCCGTCGCCGTTACGAAGGTTTTCCGTTATGAGTTTTGCCACGGAGCGGGCAAGGTTCATGGTCTTCTCTTCGAGGCTTTCACGCACGCCTCCCTGACGTCCGTCGATGGTTGGGCGGATACCGATTTTAGGATACTTGTTCATAGGTTGTTTTGGTTTTTTATATGGTTTAAAGTTTGTTGCTTTAGTAGTTGTTGACAAATTTACCTTAAAAAACTGAGAAACCGCAATGTTTCTCCATAATATTTTCTTCCTTCGTCTTTTTTATCTTGTAATAACTGGGAGAGGGGACGCCCTCGTCCCCGACAGATAAAAGGGTTATTCTCTTATCGGGGGCGAGGGCGCCCCCTCTCCAAGTTATTGTTTCTGTTACGTCAGCACTCAAAATGTAGGATGAACCCTAAATGATTTTGTATAGTCACGTTGTTGTGCTCTCTTATTTCAGCTTGAAAACTTTTCCTGCAGCCTTCACGATGAGCAAGTCTGCTTGCGGAAGCGATATGCTGAATGTCGTTGCGTTAGAAGTGGCTGATGCGATGAGTATGCCGTTGGCGTTGAAGACGGCTATGTGGCTGCCTCTCTCAACGCCATTGACATACAGCGTCGAACCGCGCTTCTCAACCTTTGGCTCGCAGGCTTTCAAGTTGTCTACGAACAGTGTCGCTGTGCTGAGCGGAACGAGTGTACGTTGGTTAACTGTGATGTCCGAACCCGTTCCAACGACAGTCGCCTCTGGTATGCAGACGGAGTAGTCGCGTTGAGTGTCAAGGGCATAACTGCCGAAATCAGCCTCCACCGTGTATACGCCTCCATCATCAGACAGCGTAGCCACAGCTTCCTTCAGCACGCTGCCCCCAGCGTCAGCCAACTGTAACTTGGCTTCAGGTGCAAGCTGCACGGGCGTGTCGTAGTCGATGAGGACAGTGCCGAGCGACGTGAGGGATGCTGACGGGATGCGGAGGGCGGAATGGAGTATGGGGCGGAAAGTATTGTCGTATTCTCCAAGATTGTCACAACGAGATTCGACATTGAAAATTTCATTATGGTGAGTTGCCCTCACAAATCCTTCCGGTAACAGAAATGTGTAATGGACATTCTTCTCAAAGTTCAAATATCTCCCGAAATGTGCCCATGCTGTTCCAATATTATAATCGTTGTTTGATGTAACGGGGAAACTCATAATCAACTTTCCTTCACGATATAGGTACATCTTTACATCAGCAGTAGCATTTTCTATTTCTGTCGGGTAATAAAAACAGAACTTATCTTCAGAAACAAGAGGATAACAATGAGGTGAACCGTCCTCGTTATCTCCATTGTCAAGCATAGAATTATAATCTGTTATCTTATCAGGTACTCTGAAATTAACGGAAATCTCATCCATGACATTCTCCTCGTTTCCCTTGCTATAAAAAGAGCCTGCTGGAATTCTGATCGTATAAGACTTTCCTTTGGGTAATATCACAGATACGGGAAATGGAATTTTTGCAATTCCATTCTCTCCATCATCAACTGTCTGTATGTCAGATTCCGCGAATATTTTTCCTTCACACAATAAATATGCCTTAGCATCTTTTAGTACTGATACATGCTCCGAAAAATAGAAAAACACGTTTCTCAGACTATTGTAGTAAATAACTTGAGGTTTCAAATCTCCACATATATAATATTTGTATGGGGTAATCTGTGATGCGTAGAAGTCTTGTGACAATAATAGGAAGCACACAAGAGTCGCAATATTTATAAGTATTTGTTTCATAAGCGGTTTTTATTTGATGTTGATCTTGTATGTATTAATCTATGAGAAGCCCTAAGGCTAATGATAATGTCAAGAGTACTTTTCTCATAATGATTTGATTTAGGTTGGATAATATGGTTAGTTAGAAATGTTGCATCGTTGGTGATTACTTCGCAAAGTTAAAGAAAAAAGTTGGATTGTCAATGTCATAAATCACTTTATTTATGCAATGAATTAGTAGTTGAGCATTAACAAATGGATCGAAAACATGGAGCGGCGGACTCACGCTGGCCGACTTAACTGGGAGAGGGGACGCCCTCGTCCCCGACAGGTAAAAGGGTTATTCTCTTATCGGGGGCGAGGGCGCCCCCTCTCCAAGTTATTGTTTCTGTTACGTCAGCACTCAAAATGTAGGATGAATAAGTCCTTACGTTAATATGGGGGCTATTCTGTTTCGAGTAGTTCTACGAGTTGCACTTGTTCTGCCTGGAAATTGCTGTCGCCCGTGATGACGACGGATGTTGAGGCTGTTGGTGTGAAGCGGGCGAAGGCTTGCTCGTCATCGTCGCTGCTGCAGACATAAAGGAAGTCAGCTATGCGCAGCGTTTCGCCGCGTTGGCATCCGCGTAGGGTGATGCGCACGAAACCGTGCTGACCGGGGGCGAAATGGCAGACAAGGGAATCCTCGGTCTGTTGGGTATAGAGTGGCTGGCTGACGCGCATGACATGGGCTGCGTTGTCGGTGAGCACGTTGTGGCGGCGGGGCGAGTAGCCGAAGAGTGCTTCTGCCGTGAGCCCGTAGTCGTAGAATCTGATTGGAGGCGTGTCAGTGGCAGGCTTGCAGTCTTCCGCCGCTTGCCACATGGCGAGAGGCAATGAGCGGTCGGCAGGGGAGGGATAGTAGGCAGAGCGGTCGAACGACTCGCCACCGTCCGTCTGCCAGCCTCCCGACTGTCGGCAGAGCCATCCGTCAGCACCCGTTAGTGCGAAGCGTTTGCCGTCTGTCAGCGTGCCGTAGAAGCAGACGCTCAGTTGTCGGCGCGTTGCAGAGGAAGGGCAGAAGAGAATGGCGACGGTGTTGGTGTCGCGCCGCAGGAAGCGGCGCACGTCGAAGTCGTAGCCAATGGCTGTCGTGTCGCAGCCTTCGCGTCGTGGCATATAAAGCGATGTGGAGACGTTGCGCCCGTTGACGTACAGGACGAAGCGCCCTGTTGTGGCAACGTGGAGAAACGCCGTGCTGACGGCAGGAGAGGCGGCTCTTTCTGGCAGGAATGTGCGGCAGAACCACACGTGCGACGTGTCGTCAGGCTCTGGACAGTGCATCCAGCTGTTGCCAAACTGCTGTGCGCCGGCTGTCAGACAGGCAGCGAAGAGGAGAATGGGGAGAAGGAAGGAAAGGAGAAAGGAGCGGGTCATGGGGCGTGGGCTTCGTTTTTGGTTGCGAAAAAAGAGAAGAGGGCGTGTCAAAACTGCAAATTTGCCTTTTGACACACCCTCTCTGTTACTATTTTTTATGCGTCGATGTTGGCGTAGGTGGCGTGCTCCTCGATGAACTTGCGTCGTGGCTCCACGTCGTCGCCCATGAGCATGGAGAATATCTCGTCAGCCTCGGCAGCGTTCTCGATGGTCACCTGCTTGAGAAGGCGCGTCTTCGGGTCCATGGTGGTTTCCCAAAGCTGCTCGGCGTTCATCTCACCCAAACCTTTGTAGCGCTGCGTGTGGATGGACTTGCCGTCCTCGGTGCCGTTGCCGTACTTGTCGAGGAATGCCTGTCGCTGCTGATCGGTGTAGCAGTATTCCTTCACCTTGTTCTTGTAGGTGCAGAGATAGAGCGGCGGGTTAGCGATGTAGAGGTGACCCTCCTGAATGATCTTCGGCATGAAGCGATAGAAGAGTGTCATGATGAGCGTGTCGATGTGTGAACCATCGACATCGGCATCGGTCATGATGATAATCTTGT
>ERZ808270.213-NODE-213-length-36445-cov-3.634323_pt1 | contig 36445 bp, 29 predicted proteins | sample MGYA00521082_ERZ808270 | MGnify/ENA primary metagenome ERZ808270 (study PRJEB31516, sample SAMN03275594) | gut metagenome | biome: mammalia-associated habitat; material: feces | host: Papio cynocephalus | place: Kenya | collected 2012-07-27 ... | reverse complement strand
CGCTGCTTGCCGGGTCGATCTCCAGGATCGTTCTGCCCTCTGCCGCAGCGGTGGGTTCTTCCCAGCTGGGCTTGATGTACAGCTTTTTCCCCACCGGGAAAGGCTTGAAGTACTGTTTCCAGTTGTTCGCCCAGTCCTCTTCCCGGATGCCGGAGCAGACTGCCTCCAGTCTGCCGTACTGTCCTTCGGTGTCCTCGGCTTTCATCTGCGCCAGCATCGCACGGAGTGCCGCCAGCGTCTCTGCACCCTGGGCATCCTCCGGCAGATAGACGGTGACGCAGGTCTCACAGCTGGCAAGCTCCATGAGACCGTCCTCCAGATAGTCCCACTTGCCGTCCTTTTGTTCCAGAAATTCCTGGAAGTCCTCGGCGTCCTGTACCATGCAGCCACGGATGCCCAGATCCTGGAGCCGTACGCTCAGCAGGTCAATGGCAGGGGTGGCGGTGTAAATATCTACTTGTGTCCAATTCATGCGAGTTCTCCTTTTTGTTCCTGCCGCTTGCGGACATTTTCTTCCTGGATCTGTCTGCCCTCGGCGATGAGATATTGCAGCCGTTCTTCGTCACGCTGTTTCAGCGCATCCCGATAGTCGGTCAGGTTTTCGATGAGCAGATCCAGGTGGTACAGCAGATTATCCCGGTTGTCCAGGAACAGCAGCGCCCACATGGACTCATCCATGGTGGCGACACGGGTCATATCCTGAAAGCTGCCGCCGGAAAAGGAAAGGGCATCGTCCATGCAGAAATCCTTGACATAGGAGCTGGAAACCACGTGCGCCAGCTGAGAGGTATAGGCGATCATGTTGTCGTGCCACATCGGGGTCGCCGTCACGATCCTGCCAAATCCCATCTGCTTTGCCAGTTCCTTGACGGTATCCAGCGCCGCCTCGTCTGTGCCGTCCACAGGCGTTACGATCAGATTGGCATTCTGAAACAGGTTGGGGATGCTGGCATAATAGCCGTTTTTCTCCCTGCCTGCCATGGGGTGCGTTCCCACATAGCGCACGCCGGCTTTCTGGCAGCGGTACGTGAGATCACGCACCATGCGCCCTTTCAAGCCACAGGTGTCCACCAGGATCGTCCCTGCCGGGATCTTAGGCAGTGCCTCCTGTACCATCTGCACGGCGATGCGGTGATGCAGGCAGAGAATGATCATATCGTATGTGCCGTCTGTCATGGTGCCTGCGCCGTCGATTGCGCCGTCTGCCACAGCATCCTCCAGAACTTTGGGCTGTATGTCACAGCCATAAACGGCATGGGATGTGGCGGCTTTGATGGATTTGCAGATCGAACCGCCGATGAGTCCCATGCCGACTACTAAGATTCGCATGATACGTTCCTCCATAATCTGTTTGGTATAATAGTATTGTAGCACGAATCGGGGAAAACGTCAAGGCGGCGGCTTGAATGCGGCGCAAATTCCCCGTCCCCTTTCGGCACGGGGCGCAAAAAAGCCGCAGGCGTTGTGCCTGCGGCTCTTTTCACGCTTAAAACAGGGACAAGATAAAACTTAATCCAGCTTTAACTCTGCCTTTATGCTATCCGGCAAAACAGCATTGTCACGAGAATACGCCAGACTGCCGGATTCGTCTTTCTCGCAGATCACATTGATTAAACTTGCATCCAAGTCATAGCGACCCTGTACGAAATAAATCTCTTTTGTATAACCTACACCACGGATAACACAAGAAAACATAGATGCAAAAATGTCATTCGTTGTAATTTCTCCGTCGCCGTCTACATCTAACAAGTTAACGTAGACTTGTGATATTTTTCCGTTGTCCATACTGTCGTCTAATGTTGAATGGTAGTAATTTTCCGCAAGTTCTTCTGGTTCAGTTATTTCATACGGAATACCTGCACCCTTTTTTGCCACATAATAAAGCTGGTAAAAAACAGAAGTTGAATCAAGCCGTGGCTGATCTTTGAATAATTGTCCCAGGTTGTACACCTGGTTTTCATGAATCCAGTCTGCATCTTCCTGTGTGATTTTTCCATCTCCGTTGACATCGGCAAGCTTTTTCTGCTCGCTGGTCAGCAGGTTGTTGTCCACATAGAGCGCACGGCTTACCATAGCCGCATCATGTCCGGTCACAAAGCCATCCATATCCACATCGCCCGGCGCATATGCTCCCTCAGCGCTGGCACTCATGGCAGAAATGGGAAGTGCGGACAACGCCAGCACACCTGCCAGTACGGTTGAAATTACCTTTCTCATTTTCATAAAAATACTCCTTTCGGTGAGAGCGCCTGCACGCTCCGGTTTTCCCTTTTACACATAAAATCTCCCGGTTTCACGGGAATTTTATCTACTTTTATTGTAGCACTTTTGGTGTGGTTTGTCAATATATTTTTTGGAAAAATGACAAAAAAGAGCCGCAGGCGTTTCTGCCTGTGGCTCTTAGGATTTCATTCAAAATAGTTTTTAGAATTGAATTTAATCAATAAACACTTTAGGATCACCATAATCTATGCCAGCAAACATTTCTGTATTGTAGTCATATCGACCATTGAAGTCAACACTTTTTCCTGTGCAGACATATCCCATATAACAAGTCATAGCAATTACATCATCCAATGTTACTTCGCCGTCTCCATTAATATCCAACAGATGAAATTCCAGTGCCGGCATCTGGAATGTTTCAAAAGCTTCATCCAAAGAACCTGCATTGTTGGAAACGGTAAAATGATTGCCAATACCAACATTTGCAATATAATAAAGCTGGTAGAAAAGTGTTGTAGGTGTGGCACGATCTTCCCATACAGCACCTACTGCCATTTCTTCATTCTCATGAATCCAATCAGCATCAGCCTGGTCAACAACGCCATCGCCGTTGACATCTGCCAGTGCCAGCTGGTCTGCGTTCAGCAAATTGCTGTCTACATGAAGATATCTGGAAACCACTGCCGCATCATGTGGGGTGATATGTCCATCCATATCCACATCGCCCAGTGCATATGCTCCCTCAGCGCTGGCACTCATGGCAGAAATGGGAAGTGCGGACAGAGCCAGAATACCTGCCAGTACGGTTGAAATTGCCTTTCTCATTTTCATATAAAGCCCTCCTTTAATTATCATATACAACTGTTACAGGGAACAGTGTATTGATTTCTTTATTTTAGTATACATGATATGTTCGAAAATGTCAATCATTTTGTAATGCGAACTTCAACAAAATATGACCATTCGTTTTGTGTATTTTGCAGAGCATCCGGAACTCAGAAGTTTCCGGAAACGATCTGGTCGAACGTCAGCGGCATTCCTGCGCCGCCGTATGCGATATACACCATAAGATAGAACAGGTCGGTAGAATCCACCGTGCCGTTCTTGTCGATGTCGCACGCCTCCGGAACGGCCTCTGCCGGCGGCTCTTGTCCCACGGCACGCAGGGCGATGTAATACATCAGATAAAAGGTGTCCGTGGAATCGATCTTGCCGCTGTTGTCCACGTCGCCCAGGGCATAGGGACGATACAGCAGGGAAATTTCACGGCTGACGTTCCAGTCTCCGTCGTCTGTGACCTCCGACCGGGCAGAGGTGGCAGAGACCGGCGTGTCCATCCCGTCCGGGAATGTGACATTATAATAGTAGGTGCTATTTCCCACCACCGATGCCTCTGACTTGGGGTCAGCGATGATGACATTATTATCCTCGAACACAGCGCCGTCCGTTGCCGGCTCGCTGATGGTGACATGATAGACAGACGCATACGTGCAGGTGAGCGCCTGGGTCGTGTATGTATTCTTGAACAGCGACGGATCCAGCGGCACTTCGTTGTAGTCCAGCAGCAGCACATATTCCGTGATATCCGCATCATCTGCCGGTGCAAGGTCCAGATCGTAGTAATCGGACGGCTTTTCAGAGGAATACTTGGTCACTTTGAGATGCACCGGATAATCCTGCACTGAAACGCTGATCCTGCCTGTGATCTGGCTTTCCGGGATGGGCTTGTTTCCGCCTGTGCCGGAGAGCCGGTCGCTTTTGTCCAGCTGGATGGTCTTTACCGTGGGCTGCTGCTCTTCAGCGGACGCAGCCCAGTACAGCCCCGGCATGGTACAGCAGAGGGCTGCGGCAGTAATGCCTGCCAACAATTTCTGAAACATGGTACAGCCTCCTTAATACGGCATGGTGAACTGACCCACACGCCATGCGCCACGCTCCATGACCAGGGTGAAGGTGTCGGTCTGCTCTGAGGTGTCGCCGCTGTCCGGCTCTTCATAGGAGGCAGTGACGGAGAAGGTCAGCGTGCTGTCTGTGCTTGCGGTGAGCGCCGTCACCTTTGCGGAGACATAGGAGATATCGGCGCCGCGGTCGCCCAGTCTGCCGTAGAGTTTGTCGTCCACCATCTGAAACATTCCGTCGAAATCGGATTCGTGTCCGGTCTGCGCAAAGACAGAGTAGTATTCCGCTTCTGCAGCCTCGATGGAGTCGCAGCTGGTGATGCGCACATAGCCGTCCTCGGTGGTGTCGCTGTTGTCATAGGTGAAGCAGTCGCTGGTGCAGCGATAGGTGTAATAGGTCTGGCAGGCGGTGTCGTAGATCTGCTGTGCCTGCGCCACCCACTGGTCGGCAGTCATGCCGGTGTCGCCGATGGTCTCCTGGCTCTGTGCCGCCGGAGCGTCTGTGGTCTCGGCGGTGCTTTCCTCTTCCGGTGCGGAGAGGTCAGTATTGACTTCGGCAGTTTCTGCCGCAGGCTCGGTCTCGGCGGTCTCTGCCGGAGCAGTGGTCTCGGCGGCGGTGGTTGCCGCATTCATGTCCACCTGGGTCTGGCTGCCGTCGGAAACGTCTGTACAGCCTGTCATCAAAGCCGCCATGGTGCAGAGTGCAGCAAAGGCAACCATCATTTTCTTTTGCATGAAAACTCCTTTCACAAAAGGGCGTGTTTCTGTCACGATCCCGGTGCATTCCCCTCAGAGCGCTGCACAGCGTCCCTCTGCACCCGTGGATCTCCGCTGCACCAGCTAAAGCGTATCCCGGTGCAGTTACCCCTGTCCTCTATTATACCACGGCTTTTCGGAAAAGGCAAGCATTTTCTGATGGGACAAACTGCGGGGTGTCCGGCGTTTTCATGATGTGGATTTTTCCATTTGCAATGTGTTTTCGCTGCAGGGACTTTTCGAAGACTTAGTGCCCTAAACACACTACCCGCCCCAAAACCAAAAAACACGCAATCCCGGAAACTTCCCGAAACTGCGTGCAAATTCTTGGAGCTGTTAACCAGATTCGAACTGGTGACCTCTTCCTTACCAAGGAAGTGCTCTACCAACTGAGCTATAACAGCATTTGATTTTGTTTGTTTTTGTCGTTTTGGGCGACTCAACGTATATTATTATAGCACAGATACGGGGACTTGTCAACGATTTTTTTGACTTCCGAAAAAAGAAAAGTTATTTCTTCTGAAATTTTGTTTTCTTTCTCGATCATCATAAATTTATCATGAAAGCAGAATCATTCTATATCAAAAACAAATTCAGTATTTTCTCCTTATGCCGCAAAATCAAAACCACCCATTAAACTGGGGGTCATTATACAAAAAGCCGCCGTGCAGCAACATTCGCTGCACGGCGGCTTTCTCTTTCTATTGTACCGTTTTCCACAGTGAATGACTCAAATGTGGAAAACAGCGCTATTGCAAATCAGAATCACTTCTCCAGATCTGCGATCATGGCATTCAGTGCGCTGAGGAATGCGGAGATAGAGGAGTTGATGATATCCGAGTGGATACCCACACCCCAATAGGTCTTTCCGTCCTTTTCCAGTCCCACATATGCCACAGCCTTGGAACTGGAACGCACTTCCAGAGCGTGTTCGGTATAGGTGGTCAGTGCAAAGTCCATGTTCAGATGTGCCTTCACCGCATTGGAAACCGCATCCAGACGGCCGTTTCCGTCTCCGTGTACAGTCTCGGTATTGCCCTTATAGGAAATGGTGACCTCTGTGCCGATGGCATTTTCGCCCTTCTGTACGAAGTGGACTTCCGGAATGGAGACCGGTGTTTCCACATTGACATAGTGCTTGGTGAAAATATCCAGTACCTCTTCCGGCATCAGTTCCTTGTGGGCGTGGTCGGAGACACCCTTGACCAGATAGCCGAAGGACTCCCGCATCTTCTGCGGAATGTGATAGCCGTACTTGGTCTCCATGAGATAGCTGACGCCGCCTTTGCCGGACTGGCTGTTGATGCGGATTACGTCTGCCTCGTACACACGTCCCACATCCTCCGGATTGATGGGCAGATACGGCACGTTCCAGTGCTTGCAGTCGTGTTCCTCTCTCCAGTGCATTCCCTTGGCGATGGCATCCTGGTGCGAGCCGCTGAACGCAGCGAATACCAGCTGACCGCTGTACGGCGAACGCTCATACACGTGCATTCTGGTGACACGCTCATACATCTCCACGATCTCCGGCATATTGGAGAAATCCAGCTCCGGATCGACACCCTGGGAGTACATATTCAGCGCCAGTGTGATGATGTCCACATTGCCAGTGCGCTCACCGTTGCCGAACAGCGTTCCCTCGATACGGTCGCCGCCGGCAAGGAGTCCCAGCTCACTGTCTGCCACAGCGCAGCCACGGTCGTTGTGGGGATGCAGGGAGATGACCACATTTTCACGCCGGTACAGGTTGTCGTTCATATACTCGATCTGGTTCGCATACACGTGGGGCATGGAGTGGGAAACGGTGACCGGCAGATTGATGATGACCGGATCTTCCGGTGTCGGCTCCCAGATCTTCAATACGGCGTTGCAGATCTCCAGGGCAAATTCCGGCTCTGTGCCGGTGAAGCTCTCCGGCGAATACTCAAAGCGGAAGTGACCCTCGGTCTTTGCCCGGTATTCCTTGCAGAGATTTGCGCCCAGCTCCGCCAGCTTGATGATGTCTTCCTTGCTCTTCTTGAACACCTGTTCCCGCTGTGCCACAGAGGTGGAATTATAGAGGTGTACAATGGCGTGCTTTGCACCCTTCAGTGCCTCAAAGGTCTTTGCGATAATATGTTCCCGTGCCTGGGTCAGCACCTGGATGGTCACATCATCCGGGATCATATCGTTCTCGATCAGCGTCCGGCAGAACTCATACTCCGTCTCCGACGCAGCCGGAAAGCCGATCTCGATTTCCTTAAAGCCGATCTTCACCAGATAACGGAAAAACTCCAGCTTTTCTTCCAGGTTCATGGGTGTGATAAGTGCCTGGTTACCGTCCCGCAGGTCAACGCTGCACCAGACCGGCGCTTTTTCGATCATGGTCTTGGATGCCCAGCGCATGGGCGGATTCTTTACCGGAAAAAACTGCGGTGCGTACTGTTCTACGTTTTTCATAAGATACATTCCTTTCCTGTTTGTGTGATCTGCGGCTGTTCTGTCTACAAAAAAAGCCCCTTCCATACAGACAACCTATCTGTACAAAAGAGACGAAGATCCATATTCTCCGTGGTACCACTCTTTTTGACGCAGCTGATGCGCCCGCTCATCACATCTGACAATGTGTACTCCGGTAACGGGGAGTGTCCGGCACAGCCTACTGACACGGGACAGCGCCCGTATGTTCCGCCTGCGGCTCAAGGACCAGTTATCCTGAACGCCCTGCTGCCGGCTCACACCTGCCGCCGGCTCTCTGAAACACAGTCTGCGTTCTCTTATCTTCCTGTCAAAGCCTTTTTCTTCATGATACACCAGCGCCCTTCTCCGACACTGTGATTATTTTCATTATAGCATTCTTCCCTTTGTTTGTCAAGCAATTTTGCGAAATTTCTTTCGATTTCACCAAATCCCCCGGATTTTTCTTTGCAGCCTGTCGAATTATTGAACAAAACGTATCTAAAATGTAAAAATAAAAGACAGCTACTTGCAATTGCGAAAACATAGTGCTATACTAAACACATACGAATCACAGCGGCGGTGTATCTGCACCGTCATGCGGCAGGGTTCGCAGGGATTTTTTTGGAAAAGGAGTGTGCGGCGATGTACAGCGACGCTATGTGCCGGTTGGCAGCACGAGTGATTATCGTGGAACTAGGCGCTCGAGTCATTTTGACCCGAAGCGGAATTTGTGCTGCACACACCGGTGTTCCAAAGAAAAGTGCGAACGGCTGTTATTCTGCCGCAACGCTTGCATGAAGATTGGAAGCTTTCGGTACTTGCAGCCGAGGGCTTTTTTTGTAGGCACAGCTGCCGGACAGGAGCGGCGGCGGTGCAGTGTTTTATGAAAAGCGTGCCGGGCGGCATACGTTTCGGGTCTGTCCCGTATCTCCCTGTATCTATTGTATATCTTATATAATCTGAAATTCAAAAATAAAAGGTGAAAGTAACATGAAGTTGAAAGGCGCACAAATCATCGTAGAGACCCTGATCGAACAGGGCGCATCTACGGTATTCGGCTATCCGGGCGGCCAGGTCATCGACATCTACGATGCCCTGTATCTGGCACAGGATCGGATCCACCACATCATCACAGCACACGAGCAGGGCGCAGCACACGCTGCGGACGGCTATGCACGTGCCACCGGTGAGGTCGGCGTAGTCATCGCCACCTCCGGTCCGGGCGCGACCAACCTGGTCACCGGTATCGCTACCGCATATCTGGACTCCGTTCCCCTGGTTGCCATCACCGGCAACGTGCCGAACTCTCTGATCGGACGGGACAGTTTCCAGGAGGTAGACATCACCGGCGTGACCATGCCCATCACCAAGCACAATTTCCTGGTAAAGCGTGTGGAAGATCTGGCGGACACCATCCGTGAGGCATTCCGCATCGCAAAGTCCGGCAGACCGGGTCCGGTTCTGGTGGATATCCCCAAGGATGTACAGAACGCACTGTATGAATACACCGCACAGGCTCCGGCTGCAAAGGATCCGGTTCCGGCGGCAAACGAGAGCGAGATCGAAAAGGCTGCGGAAATGATCCTGGCTGCGGAAAAGCCTTACATCTACATCGGCGGCGGTGCGATCACCGACAATGCCGGCGCAGAGGTTCTGGCACTGGCAGAAAAGATCGACGCACCCATCGGCTGCACCATGATGGGCATTTCCGCCGTTCCCACCTCCAATCCCCGCTGGCTGGGCATGGAGGGTATGCACGGTCACTATGCCTCCTCTATTGCACAGAATGAGGCAGACCTCATCATCACCGCCGGCGCACGTTTCAGCGACAGAGGCACCGGCAACACCGCAAAGTATGCACGGAATGCCAAAATCATCCACATCGACATCGACGCATCCGAGCTTTGCAAGAACATCAGCGTAGAGCTGGGCATCGCCGGCTCGATGAAGGAGATCCTGTCCCGTCTGATGGACAAGCTGCCCCAGCAGACCCACCCCGACTGGATGGCTCGTGTGGCAGAACTCCAGGCAGAGACTGCCAAGCTGGAGGCACAGGATCCGGACGAGCTGACACCGTTCACCGCCATCGACCAGATCGCTGCACTGGCAGACAAGGACACCATCGTGGCAACGGACGTGGGACAGCACCAGATGTGGGTGGCACAGCACTACCCCTTCGAGACACCCCGCACCTTTATTTCCAGCGGCGGTCTGGGAACCATGGGCTTTGGTCTGGGCGCAGCCATCGGCGCTGCAACTGCCACCGGCAGAAAGACCGTTCTGGTCACCGGCGACGGCAGCTTTGGCATGAATCTGAACGAACTGGCTACCGCAGTCACCAACCAGACCCCGGTCGTTGTCTTTATCATGAACAACGGCGTTCTGGGCATGGTGCGCCAGTGGCAGACCCTGTTCTTCGACAAGCACTATTCCAACACCACCCTGGAGCGCAAGACCGACTTCGTCAAGCTGGCTGAGGCATTCGGTATGCCGGGCTATCGTGCCATGAACATGGCGGAGCTGAAGGAAGTCCTGCCCAAGGCATTCGCAGAAAAGGGACCGGTCCTGGTGGATTGTGCCATCGACTGCGACGCATTCGTACTGCCCATGCTGCCGCCGGGCGGCTGCATCGACGATATCATCGTTGATATTTCTGCAATGTAAAGGGGTGTGCCATCATGGATAGAATCGAACGCTTTGTTATTTCCATCCTCGTTGCAAACCATTCCGGTGTGCTTTCCCGTGTTTCCGGGATGTTCACCAGACGAGGATTCAATATTGATACACTGACTGTGGGCGAGACCGAATCATCGGAGTTCTCCCGCATCACCATCTCCACCCACTGCGACCGCAGCATCTGCAACCAGATCGTCAAGCAGCTGGAGAAAATGTACGATGTCAAGACCGTAAAGGTCATGGAACGGGATCAGACCGTCATCCGTGAACTGCTGCTCATCAAGATCAACAATGTAGCAGACAAGCGGCAGGACATCATGTCCGTAGTCGATGTCTTTCGTGCAAAGATCACCGACTATTCCCCGGAGGCACTGGTCATCGAAATCCGCGGCGAGTCCTCTAAGATCAACGCTTTTATTGAGCTTCTGGAACCCTATGGCATCATGGAAATGTGCCGCACCGGTCTGGTCGCTCTTGAAAGAGGCGGCTCATGCCTGAAAGATGCGTGAGCGGTCGTATATAAATGGATCAGCAGACTGCACGGAAAACCGGCGGTACTGCGTCAGAAATGCACAGAGCTGTCATTTCTGAAACCCAAATTTATTCAAAGGAGTCTTTCACAATGGATCATGTTGCAAAGGTATTTTATCAGGAAGATTGTGACCTGTCTCTGCTGTATGGCAAGACCATCGCTGTTATCGGCTACGGCAGCCAGGGTCACGCACACGCACTGAATGCCAAGGAATCTCTGGGCGATAAGGCCAGAGTAATCATCGGTCTGTACAAGGGCAGCAAGTCCTGGGCAAAGGCTGAGGCACAGGGCTTCGAAGTATTCACCGCAGCAGAGGCTGCAAAGCAGGCTGACATCATCATGATTCTGATCAATGATGAAAAGCAGGCAGCAATGTACAAGAAGGACATTGCACCGAACCTGGAACCGGGCAATATGCTGATGTTCGCTCACGGTTTCGCAATCCACTTCGGTCAGATCATTCCGCCGGCAGATGTTGACGTTACCATGATCGCTCCGAAGGGACCGGGACACACCGTTCGTTCGGAATATCAGGCAGGCAAGGGCGTTCCGTGCCTGGTTGCTGTACAGCAGGATGCTACCGGCAAGGCACAGGATCTGGCACTGGCTTATGGTCTGGCAATCGGCGGCGCAAGAGCCGGCGTTCTGGAAACCACATTCCGCACCGAGACTGAGACCGACCTGTTCGGTGAGCAGGCTGTTCTGTGCGGCGGTGTCTGCGCTCTGATGCAGGCTGGTTTCGAGACACTGTGCGAGGCTGGCTATGACCCGAGAAACGCTTACTTCGAGTGCATCCACGAGATGAAGCTGATCGTAGACCTGATCTACCAGAGCGGTTTCGCAGGCATGCGTTACTCCATCTCCAACACAGCTGAATACGGCGACTACATCACCGGTCCGAAGCTGATCACCGAAGAGACCAAGAAGACCATGAAGCAGATCCTGAAGAACATCCAGGATGGTTCTTTCGCAAAGGAATTCCTGCTGGATATGAGCGAAGCAGGCGGTCAGGCACACTTCCGTGCTATGCGTAAGCTGGCTGCTGAGCATCCGTCTGAAAAGGTCGGCGAAGAGATCCGTAAGCTGTACAGCTGGAACGGCGAAGACAAGCTGATCAACAACTAATCTGGTTACAGCAATCCCCCATTTCTGAATTGATGGGATACGCAGGATAAAACTATAGCGCAGAAACTGCTTTCCTGACACAATATCGGGAAAGCAGTTTTTGGCTACACACAAGCGCCTGCTTTGTATCTGAGATCCATTGTGACACACGGAAAAGCACTTTTTTCCGAAATTATATGAGGTGAAAAAAATGAGCGGTAATTTTTACTGTGAGGGTGTGGACAAAGCACCCCAGCGTTCCCTGTTCCACGCACTGGGAATGACCAAGGAAGAGATGGAGCGTCCGCTGGTCGGCATCGTCTCCTCCTACAACGAGATCGTACCGGGACACATGAACATCGACAAGATCGTCGATGCCGTTAAGATGGGCGTTGCCATGGCTGGCGGCACACCGGTGGTTTTCCCGGCGATCGCAGTCTGTGACGGCATCGCCATGGGACACAAGGGCATGAAGTATTCCCTGGTGACCCGTGATCTGATCGCAGATTCCACCGAGTGTATGGCGCTGGCGCATCACTTTGATGCCCTGGTCATGATCCCGAACTGTGACAAGAACGTCCCCGGTCTGCTGATGGCTGCCGCAAGAGTGAACGTGCCGACGGTATTCGTCAGCGGCGGTCCGATGCTTGCCGGTCATGTCAAAGGCAAAAAGACCAGCCTGTCCAGTATGTTTGAGGCTGTCGGCTCTTACGCTGCCGGCAAATTCACCATGGAGGACGTGGAAGAGTTCGAGAACAACGCCTGCCCCACCTGCGGTTCCTGCTCCGGTATGTACACCGCAAACTCCATGAACTGTCTGACCGAAGTCCTGGGCATGGGTCTCAAGGGCAACGGCACCATCCCGGCAGTATACTCTGAGCGCATTAAGCTGGCAAAGCAGGCTGGTATGGCGGTTATGGATATGCACCGGAAGAACATCCGTCCCCGCGACATCATGACCGCAGACGCTTTCGAAAATGCACTGACCGCAGATATGGCGCTGGGCTGCTCCACCAACAGTATGCTCCACCTGCCGGCGATCGCCAACGAATGCGGCATCAAGATCGATCTGGATATGGTCAACAAGATCAGCGCACGCACCCCGAACATCTGCCACCTGGCTCCGGCAGGCCACGCATACATGGAGGATCTGAACGAGGCTGGCGGCATCTATGCGGTGCTGAATGAGCTGACCAAGAAAAACCTGCTCCACACCGACGTAATGACCGTCACCGGCAAGACCATGGCAGAGAACATCAAGGGATGTATCAACAAGAACACCGACATCATCCGTCCCATCGACCAGCCGTACAGTGAGACTGGCGGCATCGCTGTCCTCAAGGGCAACCTGGCACCGGATCGCTGCGTGGTAAAGCGCAGCGCCGTAGCCAAGGAGATGCTGGTACACAAGGGCCCGGCAAAGGTGTTCAACAGCGAGGAAGAGGCAATCGCAGCCATCACCGGCGGCAAGATCGTCAAGGGCGATGTGGTTGTCATCCGCTATGAAGGACCTGCCGGCGGTCCGGGTATGCGTGAGATGCTGTCCCCGACCTCTGCCATCGCAGGCATGGGTCTGGACAAGGACGTTGCCCTCATCACAGACGGCCGTTTCTCCGGTGCGACCCGTGGCGCAGCCATCGGTCACGTTTCTCCGGAGGCTGTCAACGGCGGCACCATCGCCTATGTACAGGACGGCGATATCATCTCCATCAACATCCCGAACCACAGCATCCAGCTGGAGGTCTCTGACGAGGAGCTGGCAGAGCGGAAAAAGACCACCAAGATCCTGGTCAAGGAAAACCTCACCGGCTATCTGAAACGCTATTCCAAGATGGTCTCCTCTGCGGATAAAGGTGCGATCATCAACCGGATGGACTAAGGCAAATCAAACAAAGGAGGAACTCACCCCATGGGTATGACAATGACACAGAAGATCCTTGCCGCACACGCAGGCCTGGATTCTGTTGAACCCGGTCAGCTGATCCTGGTCAATCTGGATCGTGTGCTGGGCAACGATATCACTTCCCCGGTTGCGATCCGGGAGTTCAACAAGCTGAACAAGGACAATGTTTTCGACAAGGACAAGGTGACCATGGTCATGGATCACTTTGCCCCGAACAAGGACATCAAGGCAGCTACCCAGTGTAAAATGTGCCGTGATTTCTGCGGCGAAAAGGAGATCACCCACTTCTACGACGTAGGACAAATGGGCATCGAACACGCTCTGCTGCCGGAAAAAGGACTGGTCGTTTCCGGTGATGTTGTCATCGGCGCAGACTCCCACACCTGCACCTACGGCGCACTGGGCGCATTCTCTACCGGTGTCGGCTCTACCGACATGGCGTGCGGCATGGCGATCGGCAAGGCATGGTTCAAGGTGCCGTCTGCCATCAAGTTTGTCCTCAAGGGCAAGCTGAACCCGTACATCTCCGGCAAGGACGTGATCCTGCACATCATCGGCAAGATCGGCGTAGACGGCGCACTGTACCGCTCGATGGAATTCACCGGCGAAGGCGTGGCATCCCTGTCCATGAGCGACCGTCTCACCATGACCAACATGGCGATCGAGGCCGGCGCAAAAAACGGCATCTTCGAGGTAGACGACCAGACGCTGGCATTCGTGGCAGAACACAGCGACCGCAAGCCGGTTGTCTACAAGGCAGACGAGGACGCAGTTTACGATGAGGTCATCGAGATCGACCTGTCCGAGATCAAGTCCACCGTGGCATTTCCGCATCTGCCGGGCAACACCCGCACCATCGACGAGGTGGGCGAGGTCAAGATCGACCAGGTTGTCATCGGCTCCTGCACCAACGGTTTCTATAAGGACATCGAAGAGGCTGCCTCCATCATCCGCGGCAAAAAGGTGGCAAAGAACGTCCGTGCCATCATCATCCCGGCAACCCAGGCGATCTATCTGAAAGCCATGGAAAACGGTCTGCTGAAGGACTTCATCGAGGCAGGCTGCGTGGTTTCCACCCCGACCTGCGGCCCGTGTCTGGGCGGTCATATGGGTATCCTGGCAGCAGGCGAGCGTGCGGTTTCTACCACAAACCGGAACTTCGTGGGCAGAATGGGTCACCCGGAATCTGAAGTATATCTGGCAAGCCCGGCAGTTGCCGCAGCAAGTGCCATTGCCGGCAAGATCGTTTCCCCGAAGGAGGTACTGTAATCATGAAGCTGAACGGAACTGTCATCAAATACGGCGACAACGTGGACACGGACGTTATCATCCCGGCACGTTATCTGAACACCATTGACAAGAAAGAGCTTGCCTCCCACTGCATGGAGGACTTGGACACCACCTTCACCAGCCGTGTGAAGCCGGGCGACATCATGGTCGGCGGCGAAAACTTCGGCTGCGGTTCTTCCCGGGAACACGCTCCCATCGCCATTAAGGAAAGCGGCATCGCCCTGGTCATTGCCAAGAGCTTTGCCCGGATCTTCTACCGCAACTCCATCAACATCGGTCTTGCGATCGTGGAGTGTCCGGAGGCTGTGGACGCCATCAGCGAGGGCGACACCGTAGAGGCTGACCTGGACAACGGCGTCATCCGTGACGTCACCAACGGCAAGGAATTCCACGTGGCACCGTTCCCGGAATTCATCCAGACCATTATTGCAAACGGCGGTCTGATCGAGTCGATCAAGAAGGGCGCTGTGAAGTAAGCGGTTCTCTGAAACCCTGCGATATGCAAAAAGCTGCTGTACCATTTTTGTGGTACAACAGCTTTTTTTGTTTCCCGAAAGCCAAAACTCACATCTCCAGCTTTCCGTCATAATAAGCGTCTATCCTCTTCACAATAAGCGATTCGACCGGCATTAAAATCGCCCAGAGAACCAGCATAATCAGCACAGTCCATACAAACGGTTTCTCGAAAAAGTGATCCGCAATGATCTGCGCCGCCAGGACGGCGATCAACGTGGTTAAAAGGTCAGCGAGCCTTTTCATCCGGCTGCATTTTTTGGTGTTGGGATCTGTCATTTTTGGCGCTCCTTTCCTATTTACCGCACCTTCATTATACCACACAGCCCCAACCAAGTCAATCCACAACCAAAATCACCGACACAGCCCCCTCCGTACCGGCTTTTTTTGTGGCGAAATGCAGAATTTTCACAAAAACCTTGTAATCTTCACAGTCTTGGTGTATAATGAAAGAGTATTTGCGGAACAAATGGGGCTATCCAGACAATTTGTTCCGCCAAACCAAACAAAAAGGAGTCTTTCCCATGAATTTCAATATTGCATTGCTCCGTGGCGACGGTATCGGCCCGGAGATCGTAGACAGCGCTGTTGCTGTGCTCCACAAGATCGGCGAGAAATACGGTCACACCTTCAACTGCACCCCGTACCTCATCGGCGGCTGTGCCATTGATGCCACCGGCATTCCCCTGCCGAAAGAGACCATTGACGGCTGTCTTGCAAGCGACAGCGTCCTGCTGGGCGCCGTGGGCGGTGCAGTAGGTCACAACAAGTGGGATCAGATGCCGCCGCATCTCCGCCCGGAAAAGGCACTGCTGGGCATCCGTGAGGCGCTGGGTCTGTTCACCAACCTGCGTCCGGCAAAGCTGTATCCGGCACTGAAAGGCGACTGCCCGCTCCGGGAAGATATCGTGGCAAAGGGCTTCGATATCATGATGGTGCGTGAGCTGACCGGCGGCATCTACTTCGGCGAACGTGGCAGACGGGAAGGCAAGTACGGCGAAGAGGCATACGACACCGAGTGCTACAGCAAGATGGAAGTCGAGCGTATCGCACGTGTGGCTTTCGAGACCGCACAGAAGCGGAACAAGAACGTCATCAGCATCGACAAGGCAAACGTTCTGGAAAGCTCTCGTCTGTGGCGTGAAGTGGTTCACGAAGTGGCAAAGGATTATCCGGATGTGACACTCACCGATATGCTGGTAGACAACGCCGCAATGCAGCTGGTCAAGAACCCGAGACAGTTCGACGTAGTCGTTACCTCCAATATGTTCGGCGACATCCTGTCCGACGAGGCATCCCAGATCACCGGCTCCATCGGTATGCTGCCGTCTGCATCCCTGGGCGCAACCAAGCGTGGTATGTACGAACCGATTCACGGCTCTGCACCGGACATCGCCGGACAGAACAAGGCGAACCCCATCGCAACCATCCTCTCCGCAGCAATGATGCTCCGCTATTCCTTCGACCTCATGGACGAGGCACAGGCGATCGAGGACGCTGTGGACGCATATCTGAACGCAGGCTACCGCACAGCTGACCTGGCTGGCGAGGGCGTAACACCGCTGTCCTGCACGGAATGCACCGAAAAGATCATTGAACTGCTGAAGTAAGCAGTATACTTATAAAAATAGTCGAAAGAGATGAACCCATATGACTCCCAGAGAAGAAATCGGATACGGGCTGGATGCCCTTGTCATTTTCCGCAGTTTGCAGCAGGATCCCGTGATCCGGGCACTGATGCAGTTCTGTCATACCGATAAGGAGAACACCCCGGCGCAGATCCGCTTTTACAGCGCTATGGTCTCTGCCCTGTATGAACGGGCGGACGACCTCACCGGCTATCTGGAACAGATCGTTCTGGAACATGAAAACGTCTACGTGCAGCGTGCCGGTGCCGGCGAACCCATCTCCCCGAACCTGGAGACCTGCCTGCACACGGAACTGAAACTGCTGAACCGCATTGCCATGCTGACCCCTGCCATGATACAGGCAGAGATGCAGACCAGCATTCCCCTGCCGGCATGGCAGACCCACAAGACCGACCTGGATGCGCTCTACACCCAGCGTGTGGCAGAGATCGCCAAGCACGGCTACGGCATCTACGCACGGCATCATATGTTCACCGTCGGCGCAGGCGGCGAGCTGGTGCCGGTGCAGTATCCCGACCCCATTTCTCTGGAACAGATGGTGGGATACGAACGGGAGCGCAGCATCGTGGTGGACAACACCAAGGCACTCCTGGCTGGCAAGTATGCCTCCAACGTTCTCCTCGCCGGAGACGCCGGCACAGGCAAATCTGCCACCGTCAAGGCAATTGCCAATGCGTTCAAGGACGACGGGCTGCGGCTCATTGAGCTGAACAAGGATCAGCTGTGCTACATTCCCCAGATCATGGATCACCTGTGCCGGAATCCGCTGAAGTTCATCCTCTTCATCGACGATCTGACCTTCTCCGAGGACGACCCCAACTTCGGTACGCTGAAAGCGACCCTGGAGGGCAGCATTGCGGCACGGATGCGGAACACCGTCATCTACGCCACCAGCAACCGCCGCCACCTGGTCAAGGAGACCTTCGACGACGGCAGCGACAAGCACTCTAACGACACCGTACAGGAGCGCATCTCCCTGTCCGAACGGTTCGGCATCACCATCACCTACAGCCGGCCGCAAAAAAACCTGTATCTGGAGATCGTCCACGCTTTGGCGGAACAGAACGGTCTGGACATCACCACAGAAGAGCTGGACGCACAGGCAGAACAGTTCGCTCTCCAGAAGAGCGGCAGAAGCGCCCGTGCAGCAAAACAGCTGATCGACCAGCTGCTGACACAGTATTCTTAATCTTATTATGGAAAGGAAGTCCTATCCATGCTGACATTGGATAAAATCTATCAAGCAAGCCACGTTCTGCGGAGCGTGATCCGGAAAACCGATCTGATCCAGGCACCGAAACTGTGTCCGGACTGCGATCTGTTTCTGAAAACCGAAAATCTCCAGGTGACCGGTTCCTTTAAGGTACGTGGCGCCTATTACATGATGTCCCAGCTGACGGACGAAGAAAAGGCTCGTGGCGTTATCGCCTGCTCCGCCGGCAACCATGCCCAGGGCGTAGCGCTGGCTGCGGCAAAGAACCACATGAAGGCTCTCATCTGCCTGCCGGACGGCGCACCGATCTCCAAGGTAGAGGCGACCAAGAGCTACGGCGCAGAGGTCTGCATGGTCAAGGGTGTCTATGATGACGCCTACAACAAGGCTGTGGAACTCCAGAAGGAACACAACTACACCTTTGTCCACCCCTTCGACAACGAAGATGTCATTGCCGGACAGGGTACCATCGGTCTGGAAATTCTGGATCAGATGGCAGACGTGGATGCAGTTATCGTCCCCATCGGCGGCGGCGGACTGATCTCCGGCGTGGCATTCGCCATCAAGCAGCTGAACCCGAACATCAAGGTTTACGGCGTACAGGCAAGCGGCGCACCCAGTATGTACGAATCCATCCACAACGACAAGATCACCTGTCTGGATTCCGTTTCCACCATCGCCGACGGCATCGCTGTCAAGGAGCCGGGTCCCCACACCTTTGAGTATGTCAAGAAGTACGTGGACGACATCGTCACCGTAACAGACGACGAGATCTCCGCAGCCATCCTGGCGCTGATCGAAAAGCAGAAACTCATCGCAGAGGGCGCAGGCGCTGCCTCTGTAGCTGCGGCAATGTTCCACAAGGTCCCGGTAGAGGGCAAAAAGGTAGTCTGCCTGGTTTCCGGCGGCAACATCGACGTGACCATTCTGTCCCGTGTCATCAAGCGTGGTCTGCTCATGTCCGGCAGAAGCTGTATGCTCAACATTGAGCTGCTGGACAAGCCGGGTCAGCTGAAGGATGTTTCCCGTATCATCGCAGACCTGGGCGGCAACGTCATCTCCATCCACCACGAGCGTGCCAACGAGGGCAGCGACATCAACGGCTGTTTCCTGCGCATCACCATGGAGACGAGAGACTACACCCACATCCAGGAGATCCGCAGCGCACTGATGGACGCAGGATTCCATCTGGTGGACTAAGCAGAATCCGGGAAAAGCCGTGCGGCGGCGGGCAGATGTGGGCATCTGCCACTACGATATTGTAATTTTTCACATCTCATAGATTAGGCTCCCTTGAAAAGGCACCCGAAGGGCGTGCCTTGTGCTGAGGTGGCACGAAGTACCGGAGGGATAAATATGACGGAGGGATTCACCTCTACATCCCAGCAAATATTTTCATCATGACATCGATATCAAAGAAAAGAGGTTTTTATCATGGATACCATTTACACCAAAAACGCACCGGACGCAATCGGACCGTATTCCCAGGCGGTAAAGATCGGCGATATGCTGTACACTTCCGGTCAGATCGCCATTAACCCGGCGACCGGCAATGTAGAGGCGGCTGACATCGTGGGACAGTCCAAGCAGGTCATGGCAAATCTGAAAGCCGTTCTGGAGGCAGCAGGCACAAGCTTTGACAAGGTTGTCAAGACCACCTGTTTCCTCAAGGATGTTGCACGGGATTTCGGCGCATTCAACGAAGTGTACGCCGAAGCCATGGGCGATGCAAAGCCGGCAAGAAGCTGTGTGGGCGTAGCAGACCTGCCCAAGGGTGTGCTGGTAGAAGTTGAAGTTATCGCGGCTCTGTAAGCGGTAGGCTTTACGCAAAGAGAAATGAGAAGCGGAGAACGTTCCTAAAAACGTTCTCCGCTTTTTTGTTGTGTATAAGCCTCCTCTGAAAGAGGAGGGGGACCGCCGTAAGGCGGTGGAGGAGTTTCTTATATGAAATCTTCCGCTTTCGTGTTATTTCAGCCAGAAATTTGCCTTTTGATATGCCAGCTGTTTGGAATCCAATTCCAGTGCAAGTGAGGAATTTACCGCAGCGATCTGTGCGTATTTTGCACCAATAGCGGTGTTCTGCATCGTCGCCTGTGCTGTTTCAAGAATCTGCTGATTCTGTTTCATAATTGCAACATTTGCTTGTGCCTGCTGAATGATTGCTTTGCCCTGCAATTGAATCACATTGTCCAATTTCTGCTTGATTGCGTCCAGATTACACTGCATCAGTGCCTCGGACAATCCTTGATTAGAGGTAGAAATGTAGTCATATAAATAGTAAATGCCTTGGATATTCCGGAATTGCAGAGGGATAATGTTAATACCGTAGGCTTTGTCAAGCTGTTCCTGTGCTTTATCATAATCCTGGGTTAGCAATTTCTTAAATTCTTCTCCCTTCTCTTCTTTTTGAGATACGATTTCAAACTTTCTTGCTACAAGGCGATCGTACTCTCCAACTTTCTTTTTATAGTCTTCAGTAGCTTTGTAATAATAATCATTGACTTTTGCATTATATGCGGCTACGTCTTTTTTTCCATTTTTTAAGCAAAAAGCAAAAACGAAACCAGTTCCGATAAACATTCCGCTAAGACAAAAGCTTTCAAGCGAAGGAGCAACGCAAAAAAACGCAAAAAATGCAATAATTCCTATACCAAAAAATATAACACTTAAAACAACAAGCGTTACAGCACCCTTTAGCTGTCTATATGGCGGTTTTTGCGGTTCAATCGGCACAGCTTTCTTAGTTTCTTCTGCAATTTTTTTATTCTTATCTACGTCTGCCTCAATTCTTGCACAGCTAAGCGTTGATTCATGTTTTATAGTTTCCAGCGTTCTTAAATCTTCCAGATAAATCAATAACGCATCTCTGCTGAGTTCTTCACTCATTTTTTCTTCTCTCCTTTATTTTTTTCGTTACTTTTTTCAACTTCCAATCCCATTTCACAAAGTTTTCTTACAGCATCAGTAAAAGACTGGCATTGTTTTTTTGTGCTGAAATGTTTCTATTCTATTTACCAAACCTTGGTCTGAATGAATAAATGAAACACCTTTTATCGGACTACTCATTTTTTATCCCCTTTCTGTATTATTTGTCGAATCATCATTCAACTTATTACATCGTAACATAAAAAAAAAAAAAAAAGTACAGTTTATTTCCAATCTGTAAATGTTAATAAAAAAGACCTACAGCGGCCAAAAGCTGTAAGTCTGCTTTGCGGGCGAACCATGTTCGCCCCTACGATTTTGAAAACGCACCTCTTCCTCGACGGACATCACACCATCTTTTTTCCGCAAAACGCTTGTAATTCTCCCCGAAATATTGTATAATGAAAAAGTATAGGGAAATGCAGCGGCATTCCCAATTTATCATAAAGGAGTTTTTTTACCATGTATGCAAATATGATGGACACCATTGGTTTTGTTTCCCAGTTCGATCCGGAAGTCGGACAGGCAATGAATGAGGAGCTGGGCCGCCAGCGTCGGAATCTGGAACTGATCGCCAGCGAAAATCTGGTTTCTCCGGCAGTTATGGCTGCTATGGGTTCTGCCCTCACCAACAAGTACGCAGAGGGTCTGCCCCACAAGCGCTACTACGGCGGCTGCGAATATGTTGACGTGGTAGAGGAGATCGCCATCGAGCGTGCCTGCAAGCTGTTCGGCGCAAAGTATGCCAATGTACAGCCCCACTCCGGCGCACAGGCAAACACCGCCGTATACTTCGCACTGCTCCAGCCCGGCGATACCGTAATGGGCATGAGCCTGGCGCACGGCGGTCACCTGACCCACGGCTCTCCGGTCAACATCTCCGGCAAGTACTTCAACTTCGTTCCCTATGAGCTGGGCGATGACGAGTACATCGACTACGACCGCGCCGAGGCTCTGGCAAAGGAAGTCAAGCCGAAACTGATCGTTGCCGGCGCAAGCGCATATCCCCGCATCATCGACTTCAAGCGCCTGTCCGAGATCGCAAAGTCTGTGGGCGCATATCTGATGGTAGACATGGCGCACATCGCCGGTCTGGTTGCCGCAGGCGTTCACCCGTCTCCGGTGCCGTATGCCGACATCACCACCACCACCACCCATAAGACCCTCCGTGGACCGAGAGGCGGTCTGATCCTCACCAACGACGAGGAACTGGCAAAGAAGATCAACAAGGCAGTATTCCCCGGCACACAGGGCGGTCCGCTGATGCACGTGATTGCCGCAAAGGCTGTCTGCTTCGGCGAGGCGCTGAAACCGGAATTCCAGACCTACGGCAAGACCGTTGTTGCAAACGCATCGGCTCTGGCTGACGGTCTGACCAAGCGTGGTTTCCGTCTGGTATCCGGCGGCACAGACAACCATCTGATGCTGGTTGACCTGCGTCCCTTCGGCGACCTCACCGGTAAGGAATTCGAGCGCCGCCTGGACGAAGTGTTCATCACCGTCAACAAGAACGCCATCCCCAACGACCCGCAGAAGCCGTTCGTCACCAGCGGCATCCGTGTGGGTACTCCGGCAGTCACCACCCGTGGCCTCCAGCCGGCTGATATGGATATCATCGCACAGGCAATGTACCTCACCGCATCCGACTTCGAGAACAAGGCAGAAGAAGTCCGTGAGAGCGTCTGCGAGCTGTGCGAGAAGTATCCGCTGTACGAATAATCCATGCACACACCTCTTGCAGACCAGATCCGTCCGGCATCCCTGGATGACGTGGTGGGACAGCGCCAGCTGCTCGCCCCGGGAAAACCCCTGCGGCGCATTATCGAAAGCGGCAAGATCCCCAACATGATCTTCTACGGGCCGTCCGGCGTGGGAAAAACCACGGTGGCACGCATCATCGCCGACAGCACCTCCATGACGCTTCACAAGCTGAACGGCACATCTGCCTCTACGGCAGATATCCGGGACGTTGTGGCAGAGGTCGGCACATTCTCCGGCATGAACGGCATTCTCCTGTATCTGGACGAGATTCAGTATTTCAACAAGAAACAGCAGCAGCTGCTCCTGGAGTACATGGAAAACGGACAGATCACCCTGATTGCCTCCACCACGGAGAACCCCTATTTTGCGGTGTACAATGCGCTCATCAGCCGTTCTACCGTGTTCGAGTTCAAGCCGGTCCCGCCGGAGGAGATGGAGCGTGCCGTAGCACGTGGGTTCCGCTGCATGGCGGAGCAGCTGGGCGAAGAGATCCACCTGTCAGACGGCGTCTGCGGCTGGATCGCCCGTGGCTGCGGCGGCGATGTCCGCAAAGCCATGAACACGGTGGAGCTGATCGTCCTCTCCGGCGAACACACCGAAAACGGCATCGTCATCTCCGACGAGCTGGCGCAGGAACTCACCCAGCGCAGCAATATGCGCTATGACCGGGACAACGACCAGCACTATGACCTGCTGTCTGCACTGCAAAAGTCCATCCGTGGCTCAGACGAAAACGCAGCCCTGCACTATGCGGCACGGCTGCTTGCGGCAAATGATTTGTTGTCTGTCTGCCGGCGGCTGCTGGTGATCGCCGCAGAGGACGTAGGTCTGGCATATCCCCAGGCAATTGTCATCACAAAAGCCTGCGTGGACAGTGCCCTTCAGCTGGGGCTGCCAGAGGCACGCATTCCCATTGCAGAGGCAGTCGTACTCCTCGCCACCTCGCCAAAGTCCAACAGCGCCTACGAAGCGATCAATGCGGCAATGGCAGACGTGGAGGAATACGGTGCGCCGGACTTTCCGCGGCATTTGCAGAACAAACACTTTGACGGCGCAGAGGCAAGCGTCCGGGGACAGCACTATCTCTATCCCCACAGCTATCCCAACCACTATGTCTGCCAGCAATATCTGCCGGATATTCTCAAAGATAAGGTGTACTACCGCTTTGGAGACAACCGGCAGGAACAGGCTGCGGCAGCTTATCGGGAAAAGATTCTCCGGGAGGACAAGACGGGCGGCAAATAACCCCTGCCTTCCGGGAAAGCGCCGCCAGAGCTGCGTCATACAGGCTGGACGGCCGGGTCTCCTGCTGCACCAGCGCATTGGCAAAACGGATGGTCTGTTCCAGATCGGACGAAAAGTCGGCGATGCTGTATCGTTCGCCGGTGCGCAGGTCTTCCAGCGTCACGCCGTAAAACGGCTCTGAGACGCTCTGCCGGATCACGCTCCCGGCGGTGACACGATAGATCACACGATTGCTGCCGTACACTTCCATATAGACGATGGGTTCGGACAGCCGGGGCTGGAGATCGGATCTTTTTCTGTTTTTCAGTTTCATTGTGATACTCCTGTTCTTTTGCGAGCGAAACAGCTCTGTGATATCTCTTTCTGTCTACCAGTATAGCACTTTTTCCCGAAAATGAAAAGGCTGAAAAAAGGCGGATCTTGTCGAGATTCCAGACTTTTCCACGAAATAATGCAAAGCTGACACACGAAAAACGCATTGCGTTAAAATGTGGTGAAGTTCCTGTAAAATCCACAAGTTTCCGCCGATTTCAGTCAGGAATCTTTGGCGGAAATGCGACTAGACGAAAGCATATGATGTTGCTATAATAGAGAAACGTACTTTTCTGAAAGGGGATTCTCTGTTATGACAAAGGATATGACAGCCGGAAAGCCGCTGGGGCTGATCCTCCGCTTTTGCGGACCGATGGTTTTCGGCAACATTTTACAGCAGCTCTACAGCATGGTGGACACCGTCATCGTCGGGCGCTATCTGGGTGCCAGTGCGCTGGCAGGCGTTGGTGCAACAGGCGCCATCAGCTTTCTGGTGGTGGGATTTGCCACCGGCATCTGCACGGGGCTTTCCATTCCTGTGGCGCAGGCATTCGGCGCCGGTGACTATCACAGTATGCGGAAGAACATCGCCAACTCCTACTATCTGGGTGCGCTCATCGGCGTTCTGCTGACCATCCTCACCATGATCGGCACAGGCACGATCCTGCACTGGATGAAAACACCGGATGACATCTATCAGTATTCTTACGACTACATCATTGTCATTTTCGGCGGCATTCTCACCTCGGTGCTGTATAACAGCCTGGCTGCGATCCTGCGTGCCGTGGGCGACAGCAAATCCCCGATCCTGTTCCTGGCGGTCTCGTCCGTGCTGAACATCATCCTGGATCTGGTTTTCCTGGTGGGGATGCAGTCCGGCGTTGCCGGCGCAGGCTATGCCACCGTGATCTCACAGGGCATCTCCGGCATTCTCTGCCTGATCTATCTGTATAAAAAGTTTCACATCATGCGTTTCCAGCACGGCGAATGCAAGCCGGAGCTGAAACGCTGCGGACGGCTGCTCTCCATCGGTCTGCCCATGGCGCTGCAATTTTCCATCACCGCCATCGGCTCCATCATTTTGCAGACCTCCGTCAACAGCCTGGGGTCTCTGGCAGTTACCAGCGTCACAGCGGCGCAGAAGATCTGTGCCATTGTCATGGGACCTCTGGAATCTCTGGGTATCACCATGGCGACATTCTGCGGTCAGAACCTGGGTGCAAAAAAGTTCTACCGCATCCGGGACGGCATCCGTCTCAGTATGTATGTCTCCATGTGCTACTGCGCTTTCTGCATCGCCTTTCTCTGGATCCTGGGAAAATACACGGCGTATCTGTTCCTGGATCCGTCTGAGACCGAGGTCATCCGCCTGGCGGTGCAGTATATGCGCTGGAATGCCGTGTTCTATCCGGTACTCGGTGTTCTCTTTATCCTGCGCAATTCCCTCCAGGGCATGGGATACAGTCTCATGCCCATGATGGCTGGCGTCAGCGAGCTGGCAGCCCGTTCTCTGGTCTGCTTCGGCTTTGTCCCCACCTTCGGCTATATGGCTGCCATTATGGCAAGCCCGGTGGCATGGATCTTTGCCGACGTGCTGCTCATCACCGTCTACTTTGTGGATATGCGCAAACTCAAGCGCCGCCTTGTCCCTGCGGAGGCAGCCATGGCGGCTTAGCAAAAGCGTGATTACGCTGTTTTCAAGAAAGGATCGCTCTATGAAAAAAATGATCTCTCTGGTCAGTGCCGCTGTCATGACGGCATCACTCCTGCTGCCGCAGACGCTGGCGTTTTCCGCCGCTGCGCAGGAGGACGGCGATACGCTGATCGATGCCGCATACAGTGAAAATGCACTGACGGCAACCGGTACGGAAAATACCCTGCCCTATCAGCTGCGTTTTGTTCCGGAACGGAACTTCGTCACCGCAGAAGAAGTGGCAGCCGGCGACGTTGTCATCCCGGCATCGGTCTACATCACCGGCAGCACCGCCAACACCTTCGGCTCTGCCATGGTAAAGTACAACGCCTATCACAACGGCGAAAAGACCGGCGATGTTTACTTCAAGGACATCACCACCGGCGACAACGCCCACAAAAATTCGGAAAAAAAGACCTATAACAGCAGCGTCGGCTCGTTCACCACAGACCAGGTTCCCTACTGTTTCGGCTCGCTGATCGGCAAGAACAACACCTATACCAACAACTCCCCCATGTTCACCGCCAGAGAATACGCCTGTGACCCGATTTTCGGCTCTACACTTTACAGCGCCGGCAGCGGCAAGATCACATTCTCTGCTTCGTTCTATGCCAGCGCAGAAGACCGTAAAAACGGCAAAGCAAAGACGACCAAGGACTTCCCCTGTGACGTCACCGTTGATGCAGACGGCAACGGCGTGTACTCCTACGAGTATATCGACCAGACCACGTTCCAGACCGTCACCAAGACCGCATCCATTCCCCGGTATAATCCGGACACCCCGGCTGGCGAACGGCTGCCGGACACCTGCAGCAGCGTGATGTGGGTGGCAGGTACTTCACAGTTGAAAGACGGCGCATCTTTCCTGGGCAACGACTCTGACGAGTTCCCGCTGTTCCAGGTGAACGTGGTGATCCAGCAGGGTACCAAGCCCGGCGTGTATGACATCAAGTTCCTGGACCGCCAGTCTGCGGCATCCGGTGAGACGCCTTGTCAGCTGACCAGCAGCAGAAGCAAGGAATTCCCCACCGAACTGGTCGGCACATCCATCGCGGTAGGTGTGGACAGCCTGGCGGTCACAGATACCGAACAGGAGGACGTGAAGTTCTACACCGACGACAACACCAAGGCGATCCGTGCCACAGACTTCGCCGCAAAGATCACCGCAGATGTGACTTATGCGGATTCCACCACGGAAACCGGCGTAGACATCACCGGTCTGGTGGACTGCTACGGCGCAACGCCAAAGACTCTGTACGACAAGCAGGGACAGGACGGTTTCTTCATCTCTGAGAATATGCCCCTGTACTGCAACGGCAGCCTGCTGAAGTGGAAAGACACCGGCAGCAACGTGACCCAGAACATCATGGTAGGCAAGCGCGGTGACATCAACCATGACAGCAAGGTGGACAGCCAGGATCTGTTCTATCTCATGTACTACATTGCACTGAAGGGCGTAGGCAGCGATGCCAAGCTCTATGACGGCAAATCCACCAACCCGAACATGGAATCGTTCCTCATGTATCTGATGGACTTCGACACATGGGGCATGACCAGCGACGCATCGCTGAACAGCACGGATATGTATTATCTGATGGTATATATCGCAAACAAGGCAGTAGGCAACAACGTCACCTGGAATGCGTACGTGCAGTAATTACGCAGTTTTTAACTGCTTTAATTTAACTAAAAGGGTAATCCCCCTGTCAGCTTATGCTGACATCCCCCTTTTCAAGGGGGACTTTCTAAAAAATTGATTTGTGTGATTCACACAACGACCAAAAGGCGCTGACCCGTTTGCAATGGGTCAGCGCCTTTTTTCCGGGATCTCTCCCGGTATTTTTCCCGAAAAAGTAAAACGCCCGTCTGAGGGAGCAGACGAGCGTTTTAGTAAGGGGATTTTTATGAAAAAAATTTTTAAGAAAGGATATTTATATTATACCCCTGTCTACCCCCTCTGTCAAGTGAATCACAGATAGTTTACAAATATTCTATATAACAAATACAATCAGATGCAACATTTTGCGGATGGGGATATTTAGCAGCCTTTTTTCCGGCGGACGCATCTCCAAAAGCATAGATTATTTGTCAGAGCTGGAAGTACTTTCCGGTAAATGCACATCCATCTGCGGATACGGGATGGAAATGCCCTTGGCATCAAATGCCTTTTTGACGCTTTCCAGCAAGCGATAGTGCAGCGGCCAGTAATCCTCGCTCTTTGTCCAGACCTGGAGCTGGAGCGTTACGGCGCTTTCATCGTGGCTTAGTACCACAACCTTGGGTGCAGGGGCATCCAGCGACTCCGGCGCAGCCTTTACCTCGTCCAACAGCACAGCACGTGCTGCGTCAATGTCGTCCTCATAGCTGATGCCGAAGTTCAGATCCACCCGGCGTGTCTCCTTGTCAGTGTAGTTGATGATCTTTCCGCTGGCGACCACGCCGTTGGGGATGAACACCGTCTTGTTGTCCACAGTGACGATGCGGGTATACAGAATGGTGATCGCCTCGACCTTGCCCATAACGCCGTCCGCCTCGATGGTGTCACCCTCTTTCAGCGGCTTCGAGAACAGGATGATAAAACCGCCTGCCAGGTTGGAAAGGCTGTCTTTCAGTGCCAGACCTACTGCTACGCCAGCAGATGCAATGACCGCCACAATGGAATCCATAGGCACATCCAGGATGGAAAGGGCAATGACGATCAGCAGCACATAGAGAATGATCTTGGTGACCGACCGGATAAAGCTGGACATGATGCCGTCCATATTGGAACGGTTGAACGCCCGTTTCAGAATGCGCATGATCTGCTTGACCAGAAACATTCCGATCAGCAGGAACAGCACCGCAAAAATGAGAGACGGCAGCTTGTCCAGAATGGGCTGGAAGATCTTGCTCAGGATGCTGGAGGTCTGCTTGACCTCCTCACCCATGGTGTCCACCACATCCTGCACTGAGGGAACAAGATCTGTGGTGCCTGTGGCAGTGTCCGCCCCTGCTGTCCAGAGCGCCGGAAAAATCGAGATGAGATCCATAAAAAATTACCTCCTGTGATAAAATCATCCGATATACGACTTATTATACCGTTTTTTGCAGAAAAGGTCAAGACGGTGCTGCGCAAAAAGAGGGTTGTCACTTTTCATCAGATTTTCCTGGAAAAGACGTCCGTTGGTACGTTTCCAAATATCCCGGGCGAACGATGTTCGCCCCTACAGTGGGATGGATGCCTTTTCGAGGGAAACATAGTAAAAAAGCCTCCCTTGAAAAGGAAGGTGGCACGAAGTGCCGGAGGGATAAATATAATTGGGAGTTAAATTCCCCTGTCCCTACGGGACATCCCCCTTTTCAAGGGGGACATAGTAAAAAGCCTCCCTTGAAAAGGCCCCTACGATGGGATGGATGCCTTGTTAGGGGAGCCAAAAGAAGAGTCTCCTCTTATAGAGGAGGCAGATGGCATTTTAACCAAGAAGTGATGCACTAACGGGCGAACGATGTTCGCCCCTACGGTGGAACACGCTGACAGGGGGATTTTTCCCGGAACTTATAAACGAGAAACAACCATAAAATTGATTTACACGGCACAAAAACGGGCATACTAAAAATGTGTCCGCAAATATCCCGCTGTCTGTTGACAGGTCTCGTTTTTTCTGGTAGAATTAAGGCAATACCGAACAAAGGCTGCGCATCTTACGCACAAGCTTTGTGCAGTATTGCCCTAACTTATAAAAATCCACAAAAACGAGGTATTTTATTATGCGTCAACACAAAGAATCGGCGCAGTCTCTCAGCTATCATATTGCCCTCGGCGGCATTATCGCTGCACTCTGCATTGCCTGTATGTTTCTCACCGGCGTTTTCCCCATGTTCTACCTGATCCTGCCCATGCTGGCGAGCGCCTTTATCTATATCATGGTACTGGAAACCAGCGGCTACTGGGGCTTTCTCACCTATCTTTCCGTGGGACTGCTGTCCATTTTTGTCACGCCCAACAAGGATGCCTCTCTGGCGTTCCTGTTCTTCTTCGGCTACTTTCCCCTGCTGCGCCATCTCATGGAGCGCTTTCGCTGGAAGTTTGTGGGATTCCTGCTCCGCCTGGCGGTGTTCAACGCCGCTGTGCTGGCGTTCTTCTGGGTATCCGTCTACGTACTGGGCATGAAGGAGCTGCTGGAATCCCTGGGCGACTACGGCAAATACGGCGGCTGGGTACTGCTGGGCATCGCAAACGTCATGTTCTTCTGCTACGATTTCAGCATGGGGAACTTTCCGGTTCTGTACCGCCGCTATCTCAAGCCACGCATTTCTCCCGGCGCAAACCGGGAATCCTGAAAGGAGCATCTCATGTCCGAGAAAAAAGAACGCATCGCCTTTTTTGACACCAAGCCCTATGACCGCAAGTGGTTCGACCAACTGAATCAACACTATCACATCAAGTACTACGAACACAAGCTGACGCCGGATTCCATCTCCCTGGCACAGGGTTGCCGGGCGGTGATTCCCTTTGTGAACGACACCCTGGACAAGACCGTCATCGACGGACTCTGCGATGCCGGCGTGGAAATGATCGCCCTGCGCTGTGCCGGCTACAACAATGTAGACCGGGACGCTGCCGCCGGACGCATCGCCGTGGTGCGTGTACCGGGCTATTCCCCGTATGCTGTGGCGGAATTCACCATGGGACTGCTGCTGACGCTGAACCGGAAGATCCACAAGGCATACTTCCGCACCCGTGACTTTAACTTTTCGCTGAACGGTCTGGTGGGATTCGACCTCCACGGCAGAACCGTAGGCGTCATCGGCACGGGCAAGATCGGACAGATCTTCATCCGCATCTGCCGTGGATTCGGCATGAACGTGGTGGCATATGACCCCTATCCGCTGAAGGGCGCTGACTTTCCCTACGTTTCCCTGGAGGAACTGCTGCACCAGAGCGATATCATCTCCCTGCACTGTCCGCTGACGGAGCAGTCCAAGCACCTCATCAACGCCGACACCATCGCCCAGATGAAAGACGGCGTGTACCTGCTGAACACCTCCCGTGGGATGCTGGTGGAGAGCGAGGCGCTGCTGGATGCGCTGAAAAACGGCAAGATCGCCGGCGCCGGACTGGATGTCTACGAGGAAGAGACCGAATTTTTCTTTGAGGACCGCTCCGAGATGGTGAAACGGGACACCCTGCTCTCCCTGCTGGTCTCCATGCCCAATGTGGTACTGACCTCACACCAGGCGTTCCTCACCAACGAGGCGCTGCATAACATCGCACAAGTCACCCTGGAAAATCTGGATGCGTACTTCCAAGACGGCACGATCCTGAACCAGGTACAATAAAGTTTCTAAGTTTTCGAACACGGTGCGCCGTGTTCCTACATACAGAAAGAAGGATTCATTATGCTGCCAGAAGCAGTCTGCAACCGTATTCACGCCAACCATGCCGACGCTGTAAAGACCCTGTCCCGTCTCATCGGATTCCCCAGCGTCGCCGCACCCCAGCCCCAGGACGGCTATCCCTACGGCAAGCCTGCCGCAGATGCCCTGGACTTTATGCTGCACCAGCTGGAAGAACTGGGCATGACCTGCACCAACTACGAATACCACATGGGCGCCGCCGACTGGGACGCATCCCTGCCCCAGCATCTGGGCATCCTGTGCCACCTGGACGTTGTCCCGGCTGTGCCGTCCAACTGGAAGTCCGACCCGTTCACCGCAGAGATCCGGGACGGCAGAATCTACGGCAGAGGTGCTATCGACGATAAAGGTCCGGCTGTAGCAGTGCTGTATGCGCTCCGTGCCATCCGGGAATCCGGCATTCTGCTCCGGAAAAACGTCCAGTTCCTGCTGGGCTGCAACGAGGAGAACGGCTCGACCGACCTGGAATACTACATGGCACGCCACACCATGCCGCCGCAGGTGTTCACCCCGGACGGCAGCTATCCCATCATCCACCTGGAAAAAGGAATGCTCCGGTTACAGTTCACCAAAGCGACCGCCGACCCCATCGCCCGGTTCTCCGCCGGCACTGCGCCAAACGCTGTTCCGGCAGATGCCGCTGTGAGCCTTTCTGCGGCGTTCTGCGGCGCAGCAGAGCCGGGCAGTCAAATTACACGGAAAGGCGACGAACTCGTCTACAAGGGCATTGCAGCCCACGCATCCACGCCGGAAAGCGGCGACAACGCCATTACCGGACTGCTGACCTATCTGGGCAGTGACAGCGCCTTTGCCGACTGCCGGGCGCTGGCGGAACTGTTTCCCCATGGCTGCACCGACGGCAGCAGTCTGGGCATCGCCTGCGCCGACACGGAATCCGGCGCACTCACCTGCATTTGCAGTATGCTCCACGTGGAAAACGGCACGTTCACCGGCTGTGTGGACATCCGTTTCCCGGTCTGCACCACCAAGGAGGCAGTGCTGAAACAGGTACAGGCTGCCTTTGCCGCAAAGGGATTCCGGTGCGAGGCACTGATTCAGAGCGATCCGCACCACACTCCGAAGGATTCCCCGTTTGTACAGGATCTGCTGGCGGTCTATGAGGAACAGACCGGTACACCGGGCGAGTGCATTGCCATCGGCGGCGGCACCTATGTGCATGACATTCCCGGCGGCGTGGCGTTCGGCATGGAATATCCCGGCTGGGATTACCACATGCACGGGGACGATGAATTTTTGCCGCTGGAACAGCTGGAGGAAAACACCCGGATGATGGCGGCGGCGATTCTGCGAATCTGTGGGGAATGAAGGCGAAATGAAGATGACAAAAAAAGCGTTAGAAAGAAAATTACATGAATTAAACATTGACAAACGCGCATATGACCTAAATGGCGGTCTTCCAAATGAGACATATTGCATAGAAGAATCTAATGGGAAATGGTATACTTACTATTCAGAACGAGGAAAACGCACTTCATTCAATTCGTTTGAAACAGAAGAAGAAGCATGCCAGTATTTTTTGGATTGGCTCAAGTATACTTTTCATGTCTGATATAATATCAGCCTTTGCAGTTCTTAGAGAAAAGTATCCCTGGCATTATATGAAGATGAAGCTTCGGCGCTTTTGACCTATCTCAAGATTATCACCGGAACTTTATCTGAACACAGCCCCATTGTCACACAACTGATCGAAAAAAACATCCTCTATTAAAAAGGAGAGAAACCATGACACTCACCCCCAACCTCATCGCCTGCCTTGCCATTGGCGGTGCAGGCATCCTCACCGCCCTGCTCTCCATCCCCTTTTTCCGGCGGACAGGAAAGCTCCGGCGGCGCTGCTGCGCCCGGACAGAGGGAACTGTGATACGCTATCACTACCAGCCAAAGCAAAGCGGCGGTCCGTCCATTGCCCCGGTGGCAGCGTTTCAGGTGGACGGCGTAAGCTATACCGCCCGTCTCCACTACAGAGGCGTGGCGACCGTTTCCAGATCGGCGCTCCTTTTCCAAAAGGATGCCGACCAAAAGAACTGCATCGCCGTACGGAACGACATCTTTCACGCCCGGCTGGAGCATCATCCCCGGAGCATGGAGGAAATGGCACGGGAGACCTGGCAACCCGGCAGCAAGCTGCCCGTAGTCTACGACCCGGACGATCCCCAGTGTGCCTACATCGACCACGTGGTATCCAAAGCGAGCGTGGCAGGCATCACGCTGCTGTGCGTCGGCGCAGGGCTGGCGGGACTGGCAATGCTGGGCGCAGGATTGTTTTCATAATCGGTGAAAACGATTTTCCAGGGCAGTACTGCACAAGGCTGTTAGGTGTGCTTTATACAGCGCTGCCCTGATAATTCAGACGTGTAAAAGGCACGTCAGCAAACTCTTATAATAATAGGGAAAATGGGGTATCAAAAATGAAAATGCAAAAGAAAAAGCTGCCGGACAGTATTTCCCGACAGCTGGAAAAATTCGTAAAACTTGTGAAAAAACAATTTTCCAATGTAAAACCAGCACTGGAAAATTTGCGAAACCGTCTCAACACGCTGCAAAAACAGTCAGCCCGGCAAAAAAACATTTCCGTTCCGGCACAGGACGCTCCGGCATCTGACCGAAAACGGCATATGCGCTATGACCGCATACTCCTGGCGGCGCTGCTTTTCTTTCTCATTGTGTTTCTGCTGATCTCGCTGATCCGCTGTGCTGCGAAAGGCGGAAAGCCCGATGTGCAGGCAGCAAATGCGCCGGCAGCCGTCACCACAGTGGTCACAACGCTCTCACCGGAACAGCTGCAGCAGCGTCATACGGTCTATCCGCAGGCCATTACGGTAGTCGGGGATTCGATTGCCTCCGGCTTTGCCCTGTACGGCGCCATCCCGGAAGAAAACGGACTGGCAAAGGGGTGCGTTGCCATCCGCAACATTCACGATTTCACCTTTGCAGACAGCAGCGGCGCGGAAAAGGATATCCTGGAAGTGCTCCGGGAAAAACAGCCGCCGTATATCTACTTATCCATGGGCATGAACGACATCAATCTGCTCAGTGCAGAGGAATACACCGCGCAGTATGCCGCAGAGATCGAAAAAATTCTGACGGTTTGCCCGGACAGCGACATCATCGTTGCCGGGATCACCCCCATCCTGCCCTCCTCAGACTTCACCAGCAACGCAAGCATTCAGCAGTATAACGCTGCCCTGGCACAGACGATACAGCAGCTGAACAGAGAGAATGTCACTTACTTTGACGCATATGCCGTGATAAGCGACCCGGTCTCCGGCGGTCTGGCTGAAATGTACTCTGCCGGAGACGGTGTGCATCTGGGGACTGCCGCCTACCCTGCATTGCTGAATGCGCTCTGTCCCCTGCTGGATGCAATGCCTGTCCCGCCGGCATTTCCGGCGCTGGAACAGCGTCTGACCGAGACCACCGCCGCAGAGACAGCCATTTCCGGCACAGAATAACAATACAACAGAGGATACCGCACAAAGCAAACGCCGCATTGCAGACACTGCCGTGCGGTGTTTTTCGTTTTACGAACATTTAACGCCGTAATTTGTTTCGAATTAACCTTTCTATGGTATACTGTTAGCAGAAATCACCATAAAATCTGCAGCGCATAGAAAGGATACCACACATGAAAACCGCAAAACAAAAACGATTTGCCGCCATTTTCGCCGGAATGCTCTGCATCAGCTGTCTGAACGCTCCCCTCGCCGTGGATGCGGAATCCACCGGGACAGCCGGCGAAAACGACACCATCGCCACGGCAGAGGAACTGCCGCTGAACACCGCAGTTTCCGGGGACATCTCCGCAAAGGGCGACGTGGACTTCTACCAGTTCACCCTGCCGAAGGACGGCTTGCTGCAAGTCAGCATGATCGCTGACTGGGTCTCGGACTTCGGGGACAGCTACCGCATCACGTTCTACGATGCCGGCGGCAGCGAGATCAGCCAGGATGATTACGTCCACAGCAACACCCAGTTCCCGGCGAACGGCTGGAAAGCCGGCGTGTACTATCTCTCCCTTTCGCCCTATTATGCCGACTATCCGCCCGCAAGCACCTATACCCTCACCGCAAACTTCACCCCGAAAAGCCAGTGGGAAAGCGACAGCGCCTATGAGCTGGAATCCAACGACAGTTTCAGCACCGCCAACGCCCTCACCCTTTCCGCACCCTGCCGGGGCGTTTTCCACAACTGCCAGGACACGGACTATTACACCTTTACCACCGACCAGCCCGGAAAGCTCTCTGTCACCCTCGGGGACGAGACCCAGAGCTGCGGCTACCTGGGATGGAGCCTGTTTCTCTGCAACGGCGACCAGGAGCAGATCGGCAAAACCGAACTGACGCAGGGAACTGCCTCGGTGACGATCCCGGAGCAGGGCTTTGACCCCGGCACGTTTTACATCCAGGTCAAGACCAACGCCATGACGAACGTGAACTGGTCCGGTGCGGAACAGTACACCCTCACCGCCGACTTCACCCCCACCGACAGCACCTATGAGAGCGAACCCAACGACAGCACTTCCCGTGCGGACGCCATGCTGCCCAACACGCCCGTTTCGGGAAAGCTTTCCGACGAATCGGACGTGGATTACTACAAGGTCACCCTGGACAGCGCCGCACAGTTTTCCCTGTGCCTGGAACACGCCCTGCCGGACGATCTGAGCAGCAGCGGCACACCCTGGACGGTGACCTGTTATCCCTTTGACGAGAAAACCGGAACGCTCCGGGAGGACAAGGCGGTCACCCTGGATGCGGCGCTGGGCAAGACCAAAACGGAAAGCGAGACCGTTCTGGTGCGTGGCGGCACATATTATGTGGAAGTCCGGCACAAGGGCTACGGCGGTTTTTCCGACCTGGAATACACGCTGACCATGCAGGGGGGGGGGCCGACCCACT
>ERZ808270.211-NODE-211-length-36657-cov-4.074914_pt1 | contig 36657 bp, 37 predicted proteins | sample MGYA00521082_ERZ808270 | MGnify/ENA primary metagenome ERZ808270 (study PRJEB31516, sample SAMN03275594) | gut metagenome | biome: mammalia-associated habitat; material: feces | host: Papio cynocephalus | place: Kenya | collected 2012-07-27 ... | reverse complement strand
CGCTGTCCGCAGACAGCGAAATCTCTGCGCCATGCTTTTGGCGCACGGAGAAAAGGGTGAGAAAATCGATAGATTTTCGAGGGAAAGCGAACACGACCGCTTTCCCTGGCTGCCCCTTTTGTATTGGTGACTCTGGAAAACATCCCGGTGGGATGTTTTCCACGAGGTGCTGGATCAAAAAACTTTACTGATGAAAAAGATTTTTTTTACTTATAGAAACTTTCTTGCTGCGTTTTACAACACATACTGCAAAAAGCGTCCGTTTTTCTCGAATCCATACGCAGTATATAACAGCACACCCATTTCGGATGCGGTGATCCACACAGCGCCGCATCCGCAGGCTCTCGCCTCTTCCACCACGCAGTCCAGCAGTTTCCGGGCAATGCCCTGTCTGCGGTAGTCCGGATGGGTATACATACTGGACAGCAATCCTATCTTTCCTGTGGGATTGCTGTAATATGGCGGCTTTTCCACAAAGGACATTCCGCTTGTACCGATGATGCGTTCTCCGTCCACCGCCAGCCAGGACACAAATGTACCGTCTGCCAGGTGTTTCCGGTAATAGTCCAACAATGCCGGCATCAGGTCCAGGTCAGATTCTGCACCCTCCTCTTTCAGCTGTGCAATCCGCATCGCCGCAAAAGCAGGGACATCCTCCGCCGTCAGCCGGCGATAGGTCAGTTTTGTCATGCTTGTTCCTCCGGGATCGTGATGATCAAGGGATTCTCCGTGTGCTGATAAATACCCACCGGAATCGGCACGCCAAAGGGGTATACCGTCGGCGAAAGACTCTCTTCAAAATAATATACCAGCACTTTTTTCGCTTTGGGGTCTACGATCCAATATTCCCGTACGCCGGAGCGCTGATACCAGTACAGCTTTTTAATATAATCATCACTTCGGTTGGAAGAGACGACTTCTACAATAAAATCCGGCGCACCGTTATATTTCTGCGCATCCAGCCATTCGGGATGGCACACCACAAAAACATCCGGGATCACCAGCGTATACTCATCCAGCATCACGTCTGTAGGCGCAGAAAACACCTCACACGTCCCGTGGTTCTGCGTAATATAACGATCCAGTGCAATAGTGAGAAAACGAGTGAGCCGCTGATGCTGGATGCTGGGAGACGCCATGCCCACCAGTTCCCCATCTAGTAGTTCCATTTTCTCTTCTGTGTCCTGCATCAGCGCATAATATTCCGAAACGGTATACCGCCGCTTTTCTTTTGCCGTTGTTCCCATGGCAACTCCTTACTCCGCCATAAAATGTGTTCCCACCGGTTCGCCGTCAAACAGCGCATACAGCTGTTCCGGGTCTCTGCCGTTCATGATGACCATGTCCACGCCAGCCTCTGTGGCAATTTTTGCAGCGTTGATCTTGGTCGCCATGCCGCCGCTGCCCAGTGCCGAACCTGCGCCGCCTGCCATCTGCTCGATATGCTTGTCGATCTTGTGTACCTCCCGGATGACCTGCGCATCCGCATTGGTACGGGGGTCGGCAGAGTACAGCCCGTTGATGTCCGACAGAATCACCAGCAGATCTGCGCCCACTGCCGCCGCAACCGTGGCAGACAGGGAGTCGTTTTCGCCGATCTCCAGTTCCAGCTCATCGATGGCAACGGTATCATTTTCGTTGACAATGGGAATGACGCCCATCTCCAGCAGCCGCCCGATGGTGTTCTGCACGTGAGGCAGGCGCTCGTTGGTCAGCGTGGCACGGGTCAGCAGGATCTGCGCCACAGTCACGTTATACTTGGCGAACATATCATCATAAATGTGCATCAGTTCGCACTGCCCCACTGCTGCCGCCGCCTGTTTGGACGGAGTGTCCTTGGGGCGCTCCGACAGATTCAGCTTGCCCACGCCCATGCCCACAGCGCCGGAGGATACCAGCAGCAGTTCTCTGCCTTCGTTGTGCAGATCGGACAGGATGCGCACCAGATTGGTCATGCGGCGAATATTCAGCTTTCCTGTTTTATGTGTCAGCGTCGAAGTCCCCAGCTTGAGGACAATGCGCTTTTTCTTGGATACATCTATCATTTTCGACTTTTCTCCTTATGGTGCAGTGATTACATTCTGCGGTTTGCCGTCCAGCCAGCAGCGCACATTTTCCACTGCCTGCTCCAGCAGATGCTGCCGGGTCTCCAGCGGTGTCCAGGCGACGTGAGGGGTCAGCGTGCAGTTTTCCAGATCTGCCAGCGGCGTGTCTCCCATCGGCTCTTCGGTCAGCACGTCCAGCGCAGCTCCGGCGATCACGCCGTCCCGGAGTGCCTGCGCCAGGTCTGTTTCCACGATCAGTCCGCCGCGGGCAGTGTTCACCAGCAGTGCCGTTGGTTTCATGGCAGAAAGCCGCCGGGCATTCACCATGCCGGCAGTCTGTTCCGTCAGCGGCACGTGCAGCGTCAGCACATCCGCCAGGCGAAACGCCTCGTCCACCGTCACCAGCGGATACGGGCAGTCTGCCGGCTGTGTCCGGGTGGCGATCACCGGGCGCATCCCGAACGCCGCACCGATGGCAGCCGCTTTTCTGCCGATACTGCCGTAGCCGACGACCGCCAGGGTCTTTCCGGCAAGTTCCTGCATGGGATAGGGCATCACGCAGAATGTCTTTGCCTGTTTCCATGCACCCTGCCGCACCGCTGCGTCATATTCTGCCACCCGGCTGTAATGGTGGAGAATCAGGGCAAAGGTATGCTGTGCCACCGCATCGGTGGAATAGCCGCCTACGTTGCAGACGGTCACGCCGTGCGCTTTCGCCGCAGCAATATCAATATTGTTATACCCTGTGGCGCACTCGCCCACATAGCGCAGGTTCGGACACTGGTCGAACAGCTCTGCCGGGATGGGCGTTTTGTTGCACAGCACTGCATCGGCATCGCCCACACGCTCCACCAGCTGTTCCGGGGCGGTGAGGTCATAGACCACCAGTTCCCCGAACCGGCGAAAGCCGTCCAGAGAGACACCGCCGCCGGACAGTGTAGCGCCGTCTGTGACTACCAGTTTCATTCCGTTTTCTCCGTGCCGTCAGCAGGCTCTGCCGCACCGTCTGCATCTGCCGGCGCATCCTTTGCCGCCTTTTTTGCCTTCACCCGTGCAGCCACGGACAAAACAACAGCACCCACCAGGATCACCAGTTCAAACAGACCGATGGTGTTGAACCAGACCTTGTTGTGCGGATCGCCGACGTGGATCAGCAGAGATGCCAGGATGCCGATAGCCAGCAGCAGCTGATACGGCCGGCGCAGCCGGATAAACTGCACCAAAAAGAAAATGCCTGCGATCAGGGCAAAAACCAGATGATACGTCAATGAAATGGGGAATGTACTTGCGTCCATAGTCAAAAGCTCCTTTTCTCTTCCCGGCATTTTTACCGGGTATATACATTTTTTATTATAGCACAGATGCGGCGAATTTGCAATGGGTTTTGCGACTTTTTCCGCATCCCCACGCAAAAGCGCCGCCGACATCTCTGCCGACGGCGCCAAGGGTCATTTATTGCGGTGTATGCAGCGTTAACTCAGATGGAGTTCTTTCATCAGATAATCCCGGTTGCTCACTTCATAGCCGCTCTGGTCTGCCTCGCATACCCGGTTGATGGTATCCGCATCCAGGTCGTAGCGACCCTTCACCAGATAAAAGCTGTTCGAAAGTCCGGCGCCGCAGCGTGCGGTTGTGAACGCAGTCACATAGACATCGTCGATATCCAGCACACCGTCTCCGTTTACGTCCAGCAGGTTGTAGCACACCTGGGTGATACAGTTGTCATGGTACACTTCTTTCTCCTCTGCGGAGCTTTCCGGTATCGAACCATCTGTCAAAAGCGCATCCTGATAGCCTGCGCCCTTTCGGGCAATATAGTACATCTGATAGAACAGCGTCGTGGAGTTCATACTCTCCTTCTGGTTCACTGCACCCAGCTTGTATTCCGAATGCTCGTAGATCCAGTCTGCGTCCGTCTGATCGACAACGCCGTCACCGTTTACGTCTGCCAGCTGTTTCTGCTCATCGTTCAGCGCCGTCTCGTCCACATAGAGCGCACGGCTGACAACTGCGGCATCGTGTGCCGTGACATAGCCGTCCATGTCTACATCGCCCGGCGCATATGCACTCTCAGCGCCTGCGCTCAGTGCGGAAAACGGCAGCGCCGCCAATGCCATGACGCCTGCCAGAACTGCTGCAATACCCTTTCTTGTTTTCATAAGAATTCCTCCCTTAAAAATATGCTTGAAAGGCTTTTCCTTTCTCTTCTATTTTACCACAGTATTCTCAGGATGTCAACATTTTTTTACTTTGACGGTCTTCGTTTGTTTCTTTTTTATACATAATATAAGATTTTGCACACAATAAGCGTATGCAAAGAGAAACGAGTCAAACAAACTATTCAAAAATGAAACAACTAATAAAAAACAGCCCGGTTTTTCATGCACACTGCACAAAAACCGGGCTGAAATTTCTCTGTTCTGTTTCAATCAGGACTTGCTTTCTTCCGCAAGCGCCGCATCATCCGGGGTCTGTGTTTCCGGATTGCTGTCATAATCCATCTTCCGCACATGGTACTGGACATCTTCCAGGATCTTGCGGTTTGCCGCTACGGTGTCTCCCAGGAGTCCGATGGTGATGGTCTGGAAACCGATCATCATCAGCACTGCCGCCAGGATGAGGGACTGCACATGGCCGCCGCCTGCTCCCATGCAGAAGAACACCAGGAACCGGATGCCCACTGCCAGACCCAGCAGGAACAGCACTGTTCCCAGAACGCCGAAGAAGTGCATGGGGCGATACATCGCCGTAGAACGGAGAATGACGGATGCAGAGCGTTTCATATACCGCCACATACTGGAGAACAGGCGGGACGGTCTGGTCTCCGGGTTGGTGCGGATCGGAACAGATGTCACTGCCATCTTGCTTTTGCCTGCCTGGATAATGGTCTCCAGGGTGTAGGTGTACTCGTTGACCACGTTCATCCGCATGGCTGTCTCACGGGAATACGCCCGGAATCCGGACGGCGCATCCGGCACATCTGTCTTGGATGCCACACGCACCACCCAGCTGCCCAGGTGCTGGAACTTCTTCTTTTTCCAGGAGAAGTGTTCCGTCTCATCAATGGGGCGCTCGCCGATCACCATATCCGCCTTGCGCTCCAGGATCGGGCGCACCAGCTTTTCGATATCTGCGCCGCAGTACTGGTTGTCGGCGTCTGTGTTGACGATAATGTCTGCACCCAGCCGCAGGCAGGCATCCAGTCCAGCCATAAAGCCGCGTGCCAGACCCTTGTTCCGGCGGAACGATACTACATGGTGAAAGCCCAGCTCCCGTGCTTTCTGCACGGTGTTGTCCTTGCTGCCGTCGTTGATGATAAGGTATTCGATGGTGTCGATGCCGTCAATATGCCGGGGCAGGTCGTTGTATGCCAGTTCCAGCGTTTCCTCTTCGTTATAACATGGGATCTGTATAATCAGTTTCATTTTTCTCCGTTCCTTTCTCCTTACGCTGCCGCAAATTCCAGATTTTTCAGCGGGATTCCCAAAAGCCGCACATCAGCCGGGTTGACCGTGCTTGCCGACCACAGCTCGGACTGTAATGTAATCACATTTGCACCCTCGTTCAGCAGTTCTCCCGGAATATCCAGGGAGACCGACTGACCGTTGTTCGTATCGTCAATGACCATTGTTCCGGCGCTTTCGCCGTTTACCAGAACGGTCACCGGATAGGTCTCCTGTCCGATTTCCTTCAGCGGGATAGCACAGCCCAGGGATACAGTCATCGTGTAATCCTGCTTTTCCAGATTACAGCGCACCGCCGCATTGGTGGAATATGCCCAGCAGAACTCGCCCTCCAGCGTGTAGAAGCCCCGGTATTCCGTTCCGGCGCAGTCTGCCGCAGCATAAGAAAGTTCCTCCTGCCAGAATTCATACAAATATACCGTTCGGCTGCTCTCCGCATATTCCAGGGGGAACATCACCACCTGGTGTCCCCGGTTGGTATAATTTTCATCCGTGCTGCGCTCCGCCGTGTTTGCATAAACCAGGCGGAACTGCTGGTCGAAGGTATCGTTCCACGCACCGCTGCCCAGATAGAATACATGGTCGTATTTCTCCCGGAGCTGTTCTGCCTGGGTCTGGGGATCTGCCATCACCGGATACGCATCTGCGCCGGTCATAGCACGCAGCGGCAGATACATGGTCCACATATTTTCGCTGTCCACGATCACGCAGTCGTTTTCGCCGATCTCCGATGCCACATCTTCCAGCACCGACCACTGCAGACGGGTGTCGTCCACGTGGTTCATCAAAAAGCGGTCATAGGGCGACACGAACAGCAGCCCTGCCGCCATGACCGGCAGCGTCACCCTGGCACGCAGCCGGTCGATGGTCATTGCGCCGAACACCACGGCGATGGGCAGGAACGGCACCAGATACCGTCCGTAATAATAGTAGTATTCCACGTCGAACCGCAGAAATGCCGAATAGAACAGGACGCAGTAGAACGCCGCTACCAGAACCACCAGGCGCTTCGGGGATTCCAGATAGAACTTCGGTCGGACAATGCCCATGCCCCACGCCAGCGGCAGGAGCAGCAGCCCTGTGCCGCAGATAAAGCCCCAGAAGGCGCTGCCCTGGAGTTTCGCCAGCGGCTCTTCTGCAGTGACGCACTTCAAAGCAATGTAGATCACCAGCGGCACCAGCAGGAGTTCCACCAGGAGAAAGCCCAGGCGGGAGTCCTGTACCCGGAGCAGATAGTTCTCCGGGGTGATGTCCCGGTATTTCCGGTGTACCAGGCGGTGCATCAGGAAGAGGTACAGTCCGATCAGCACCAGCGCTCCGGCGCAGACCGCCGGGATCAGCGTGGGCAGATCCGCCTGGGAGATGCCCAGACCGAACAGCGGACTATAGTTGTTCATCGTGTAGAACGGCTGGACGTGACGCATAGCGAAAAAGCTGATGCAGTAGATCACCACCGAAAGGGGCATGAGGACGGCAAAGCTTTTCCGGCGTGTGAGCCAGAACATTCCGCCGTAAAGCACCACAAACAGGGGCAGAATCGTATAAATCGACACGTGGAAGCACGAAAAAACAACCACCGGCAAAATGGACATCCACTGCCGCCGGGGGTGTTCTTCATCGGTCAGAAAATAGAGGAACAGCACCATCAGCACCGACAGAAAGCCTTCGGTCAGCGCAGATTTTGCCACCCAGATCACCACCGGAGACGCCGCCGCCGCTGCACACGCAAGGGCTGTGCTGCCCCGGCGCAGTTTCAGATTCCGGCAGAGGAAGAACACCAGGAAAATGGTGCAGCCGTAAAATACGGTCTGCACATCCTGCATCTGTGCCATGCCGAACAGCTTTCCCCACATCGCCAGCAGTGACGCATACGTGGGGATGCCGTGGTAGATGCCGGAGACCGGGCTGACGCTCAGGTCATACACCGTATCCGGGTATGCCCGGCTGCCGATGTCATAGCCCACCAGATAGGAATGCACGCTGTTGCGGAAGGTCTCCTGCTGTGCCTCGGAAAGCGTATGGTATTCCGGGAAATCCTGCTGGCGGTCGGTGATGCCGTTCAGAAAGTTGACGGCGACGGTCTGATAGACGCCCTCGTCCTGTCCCATGCCGAACAGCTCGTGTTTCATGGCGACCAGCACGAATCCGCCGGCGCACACCAGAATGGGTAGCCAGTAGGGACGGATGTCCCAGGAAACGTTCATCAGTTCCCGCCAGGGTGTCTTGTCCCGTTTTTTCCGCACGATCAGTGCCGCAGCGCCCACTGCCAGTTCCAGTACCACCGTTCCGACGGCACAGGGCAGCAGAGAAAACACATCCAGCACAAAAAAGCCCATGGCGGTCACGACCCATGCGCAGAGCCAGTAGATCACACCAAATACCAGCAGCTCCACCACATTGGTCTTTTTCCACCAAATGCCTATGGTCAATGCTGCCAGGACAACACCCAGCAGTACTACTCCTGTAAATAAACTCATCCCTTTTTTTACTTCCTCCTTAAAAGGCACGCACCGCCGGGCATCCCGGCAGACAAAGCCTTTCTTCCAGCGCCGCCGTCAGTTTTTCTCCGCACTGACCCACTCGATGATCTGTGAAAAGCGCTGCATGATACTCTCCCAATCATAATTCGCCGTGATATACGCCCTTGCGTTGGAACACAGCTGCATATACTCTACCGGATGCTGTACCAGATAGCGCACAGCACCCTCGAACTCAAAATAATTCTGATAAAACAAACCGCCGTTGCTCTTTTTGCAGTGTCCCAGCAGAACCGGACTGCCGCCGTTCACCAGCACCGGCACGGACATCGCCATGGATTCCAGCAGGGTCATGGAGACGCCCATCTGCCTGGACGGGATCACCACTGCCTTTGCCCCGGCGATGGCGCTGAACTTTTCGTTCTCCGGCAAAAAGCCCAGCGCCAGAATGTCCGGATGCTCCGGGATGCGGCAGATCTTTTTTCCGGCAAGCACCAGCTTCAGCCGGCTGTTTGTCCGCCGCTGGAACTCCATGAAATAGCGCATCAGCATGGGGCATTCTTTCTTTTCGTCCACCTGTCCCACATAAAGCAGATATTCGTCCTCCAGCCCGTACTGCCGCCGGAATGCACCGGGGTCGGTCTGGCGCGGCACATCCATCCCCAGCCCCATCACGGCGCAGGGGATGGGTTCTGTCCGCGGGAACCGGCGGCGCACCAGCAGGCGCTCCTCCTCCGACAAAAACACGAACGCCCTGGGTCTCTGATACAGGCTTTCCAGCGAAGAGAACTGCAAAAACGGCGTGTTCTGCGCCATGGGGATAAACACAGCCCGGTTTCCTGCCAGAGGCATCCCGGCATAGGTCAGATAATTGGCATCCGACAAAAACAGGATCGCCGCATAGGTATCCCGGTAGTGCCGCAGATAGCGGATGCAGTCCGGCGCATAGGGTCCGTGCTTTTCGAACCACTCTTTCTCCGTCACCAGATTCTGCCGTCCCTGGGCAAGCTCTGCCAGGTATGCCTCATCAAATGCCTGGAAATCCCTGGCGCGCATCTGCTGCACCGAAAACCGGCGCACCGTGACCCCGTGGATGGATTCCACGTCACGGACGTACCAGTCCTTCCAGGTGGCGCTGTCCACCGCCTTGGTGGTCAGCACCTCTACCTCATACCGATTGGCAAGATGCTCGGCGATCTTCCGGGCATAGGTCTCGCTGCCGCCGCTGATCTCCAGTCCATACCGGGGATGCACCAGTGCGATTCGCTTCATCTTCTCACGCTCCCATCAGCTTCTGGAAAAATGTCCGGTACTTTTCTACGATAATATCCCACTCGAAGTTCTCCCGGACGAATGCGCCGCCGTTTGCGCCCAGTTCTGCGGCTGCCTCCGGATGCTCCAGGATATACTCCACGCATCCCTCGAACTCGAAATAGTCCTTGAAGTACAGTCCGCCGTTGGAACGCTTGGCGAAGTCCTTGGTCACGGCGCACTGCGAAGAGACCAGGACCGGCCTGCCGCAGAGCCAGCTTTCCATGATGACCAGGGAAAAGCTTTCGTTGTGGGACGGCTGGCACAGCAGGGACGCCGCCGCCATGGCATTGTACTTATCCTGCTTGGAGACAAAGCCCAGGTCGTAGACATCGTCCTTCACCGACTCCGGAATGGCGATATCGCCGCCGCCGATCAGTACCAGCTGAAGGTCGTCCTGTTTCCGGTGTTTCCACTCGGCGAAATACCGCAGCAGGGTGTGGACGTTTTTGCCCACGTCCTTTCTGCCGGCGTACAGGAGAAAGGGCTTGTCGATGCCGAACTGTTTCCGGAACGCATCCGCATCCGACTGGATCTTGGTGTCCATGCCGATGCCCATGCAGATCTGCTCTGTGGTGGTGAAGTCATAGACCCGGTTCGCCAGTTCCATTTCCGGCATGGCGTTATAGATCATGCCCCGTGCCTTTACGTATGCCTGGCGGAAGAGGCGCATATACACATATGCCTCATCATGGAAACAGGGGATCAGCACGGATTTTTCCGGGCAGACCTGCATTCCGTAATAGGTCGTGCCGAACATATACGGGATAAAGACATACAGACCGTACTCGTCCTGCGCATCCCGCATATACTCATACAGCTGCGGACTGTTGACCATCTCTTCCACGAAGATCTGCTCTTCCTTGGGTGAGATCTGCTTGCCGTCCATCAGCTTTCGGTTCACCCGGTCGAATGCCTGGGTGTCACGCCGGCGCACCGGGAAACGGCGGACTGTAATATCCTCTACTACTGCCGTTCCTGCGGCATAGTAGTTCTCGTTCCAGTCTGCGGTGAACTCCTTGACACAGGTGGTAAGTATCTCTACCTCCATCCCTGCCTTTTGCAGGTGTGCTGTGACCTCCCGCAGTTCCATTTCTGCGCCGCCGGGGATGTTCTCCCCGAACCACGGAATGACAAAACCTATTTTCTGCATGATGTTGAAACCTCCTGCCAATGTGCCTTACCGGCAATACCTTTCTTATAAATCCTCTGTTTTTCTGCCGTGTCCCCGCTTACTTCCGTTTCTTAGAAACCGGCGGAACGGTATCGATAAAGTGCTGCAATTGTCCCTCAAACACTTTACGGATCTCCGGATATGCAAATTCCTGCTGGCGTCTGTGCTGTTCTGCGATCACCTCACGGCGCAGCTCTGAATCCCGCAGCACCCGGTCTGCGGCAAGGGCTGCCTCCATGGGGTCGTTGGTGGGCAGCAGAATGCCGCTGCCGCCCAGGGTGTCCGAAATGGCGGACGAATCGTATGCCAGAATGGGCAGGTTGAAATACATCGCCTCCACCAGCGGCACACAGAATCCCTCGTGATCGCTCATGCACAGGAACAGGTCCGCCAGGTGGTAATACGCCAGAATCTGCGCAAAGGGAATGTGTCCGGTGAATACCACGTTATCCAGTTCCAGAGCGCCCACATAGCGGCGCAGGCGGTGGTAATACCGCTCCATGCCGTTATAAGAACCGACGATGAACAGCCGGGACTTGGGGTTGCAGTACTTCTTATAGCAGTAGAATGCCCGGATGACATCCTCCTGCTTTTTGTTCGGCGCAACACGTCCCACAAAGATAAAGTTGGTATAGCCGTCATCCTTGTAGTGTTCCATGACCGATGCGTCCGGCTCTTTGGCATAATCCGCAAAGGGGATCAGGATCGGACGAACGGTAATGGGGCAGCGGTAGTTCAGTTCCCGCAGGATGTCCCCGTTATAGGCAGAGTCTGCCATACAGCCGTCCACCTTGTCTGCCAGGTGGCAGAGTCCGCGCATCCCGTATTCGGCGGATTCCATTGCCGCATCGTTATAGCCCTTGAAAAAACGTGGCGGCGTGATGTTGTGGAACACCATCAGCTTTCGGCAGGGGTACTTTTCCAGCGAAAAGTTCAGCTCCGAGCCGGTAGACATATGATACAGGATCACGTCCTCGCCGGAAAGACGGGGCATTTTTTCCACCTGCTGTGCAGTGCCTTCCGGCAGTCTGCCGTCAATGACTTCGGCATAGATGCCGGTCTGATAGCCCATGCCGCGAATGACCTTTTCCAGCGCACGGACATCGTTTCCGATGGCATCGCCCATGGCAAGCGTCGGCAAAAGCTGCAATACTTTCATCGAGCGTCCTCCTCACCCAGCTTTGCCTGGAGCGCAGCGATCTGTGCCTGCATCTGCTCCATGGCGATCTTGGTATTCTTCTGCTGGAGTTCCAGTGCCTCCACCTTTTCCAGCAGTTCCTTGGTGCTGTGCATCCGGGATTCCCGGATATACAGTTCCACCTGCTGTTCTGCCTGTGCGATGTTCGCATTCAGGCTGCTCTGTTCTGCCGCATAGGGTTCGACATAGAAGCTCATGAACTTCCGCAGCACCTTCTTGAAAAAGACGGCGACGGGATTTCCGGAAAGCGGACGATAGGGGTCTACCCGGTGGTGTTCGCTGATATACTGTACGTTTCCACGGAGCATATCGGCATCAAACCGCTCCACATAGATCCCGGCATCGGCATCTGCCGGCACATCGGCAAATGACAGCATATCACTGCTGTAACCCTTTTCCTGAATTTCTGCCCGGATACCGGACATGATCTCTTCTACATTGACACTCATTCGTGTGACACTCCTTTACTTTTCCAGCGAAACGCCGGTTACCTTTTCATAAAACTTCATATCCAAAAAGATGGAATTGATGCCGGTGAAGGCATATTCCACATACCCCTTTTCCTGCATGAACCGCAGGATCTCCTGGTTTTTCTGCCCTGCCACCAGCTGTTTGGAATACGGGATCATTTCAATGATCATGGCAGTGGGACGATATTTGTCGAAGTCGATGCTCCGCAGGATCTCCATTTCCATGCCCTCGATATCCAGGTTCAGGATCTTGGGCGCACCGCCCAGCTGTTCCATCAGATCGTTTACGGCGACAGTCTGCATGGGGATGGTCTCCAGCACCCGGACAGACGGATTTTCCCGGAGCACCTCCGAGACATCGCCCGGCGCAGACAGACCGTCAGCGCTCAGCACGTGGAAATCCAGTGTTTCCCCGGACACCGGTCCCACGCAGGCGTTGATGACCCGGTCTTCCGGACGTGCCTGCCGCAGTTCTTCCGCCAGCTTCGGGTTGGCATCCACCAGGATGCCTCTTGCGCCCTGCTGGTAGAAGAACCAGGTATTGCTCATGTCACAGGGGTGATTTGCCCCCAGATCCAGATACGTACACTGTGAAAGCGGTACACCCAGCATGACGAAAATGTACATGAGAATGGCATCCTCGCCTGCCTGGGAATAGCTTTTCTTGTTGAACAGGTGCAGATCCGATGCCAGCAGCCCTGCCTCACGCAGCGCCTCCTCCGCCTTTTCCAGACGAGTCTGCATCTGATCTGACTGTGTGCTTGTCTGCAGCAGCTGCGCCGCAATCTCATTGCGGTGCTTATCCTGTGCATCCGAATGAATTTCCAGATGGTCGGCACGCTCCTGTAAGGACAAGATGCGTTCTTCCATTTCCCTTTCTCTTTCTATCCCCTGTTCCAGCTGCTGCTCCAACCGCTGGATATGCTGTTCCAGCAGATATGCCCCGGTTGCCCGGTAGATGCAGCGGCGGAAAAAACCTTTTTTCACAATATCGCTCATAGCTTTTCTGATTCTCCTGTCTTGCGCTCCAGTTCTGTTCCGTCTACGAACCAGCGAGATTCCAGGCGGCATACGCCGATGTCCCGGTGTTCTGACGTGACTGCAAACGCCTGGATGCGGCGGATGTCATCATAATAGGTGCCATCCGGCGCATGCACTGCAACATCCAAAAAATATCGTCCCGGCAGCAGATGGTTCCGGAACCGCACCTGGATCTCGCCGTCCTTTTGCAGCGCCACCCAGGAATCGGATTCGATCTCCACATTGGTGCCGTAGCAGTGGACGCTGTCCTCCCGGAAAATGCCATAGCCAAAGTTGCCCCTGGGCGTTTTCTCCGGTTCTGCGCAGTGATACTTCAGCCGCAGGGTGATCTCGTCTCCGGTGCGGAACACATACTGTGCCGTGCCGTCTGCCGCCAGCAGGGCAGCATCCGTGAACTGTACCTGTCCCGTCCCCAGGCGCACTGCGGACTTTTCGCAGAACGCCGGGAGTTTCTGCCGGGAGAGCGTCTCCTGGTCGGCAGCATCCTCTGACTTGCCTTCCGGTTTCTGTTCCGGGTCGGTCTCCTTTTCCCGATGTTCCTTCTGGTGTTCTGCCTCCTCCCGTGCCAGGCGGAGCTGTTCCATCTCGGAGAGATAATGTTCATCCACATATTTCGGGATGCCCTCTTCCTTGATGAGACCGTCCTCGATCCAGATACAGCGGTCGCAGATCTGCTCGATCTGTCCCATGGAGTGAGAGACGATCACGATGGTCGTGCCGTCCGCCTTGATTTCCTGGAGTTTCTGGAAGCACTTCGCCTGGAAATTGACATCGCCTACGCCCAGGATCTCATCAATGAGCAATACATCCGCATCCACGTTAATGGCAACGGAAAAGGCGAGACGCATATACATACCGGACGAATAGGTTCGCACCGGATTGTCGATAAACGGTTCCAGTTCGGAGAAGTCGATGATGGTTTGCAACCGTGCATCGATTTCCTTTTTGCTCAGCCCGAAAATGGAGGCATTGGTGTAGATATTCTCTCTGCCGCTCATATCCGGGTGAAAGCCTGCACCCAGCTCGATCAGGCTGGAAACACGTCCCTGAATGGTGATCGTGCCGCTGTCGGGGTACAGGATCCGGGTCAGCAGTTTCAGCGTGGTGCTTTTTCCGCAGCCGTTGTGTCCGATCAGACCCACCGCCTCGCCGCGCTTTACCGTGAAGGAAATGTCCCGCAGCACCTGACGGTTTTCATAGCGCCGGCGCTTTCGGAACAGCAGCCGCTCTTTGAAACTCTGCCCCTTGTCCAGAAAGACCTTGAAGTGTTTTTTCACATGGTCTACTACAATTGCATTTTCCTGTTTGCTTTCTGCCGCCATTTACAATTCCTCCGCAAATCCCTTTTTCAGTCGTCCGAACACCAGCATTCCCAGCACCAGGAACAATGCACCCAGCACGACTGCCTCCACCAGGCTGGTCAGATCCGGCACCTGGGAATAGTACAGCACGTCCCGATAGCAGCTGATGACAGAGGACATGGGGTTAATGTGATAGACGAACCGCAGCTTCTCCGGGATCATGTCGATGGAGTAGAAGATCGGCGTCATGTACATCCACACCATGGTGACGATGCCCAGAATGTGTTCCAGGTCACGGAAATACACGGTGATCGCCGAGGAAAGCATCGCCATGCCCAGCGCCAGGAAGTATTCCACCACCATGACCACAGGCAGGCACAGCAGCGCCAGCGGATTCAGCGATATGCCGGAGATCACCATGACCGGGAAAATGATGAGGAAGCACAGCAGCATATTGACAAAGCAGCTGGTCACATAGGAAATGGGGATGACCTCCCGTGGAAAGTAGATCTTTTTGATAAGGTCTTTCTGCGCCACGATGGAGCTGGAGCCGCCGGTGATCGCCGAGGAGAAAAAGATCCACGGGATCAGCGCCACAAACAGATACAGATAATACTTTTCGATGCCGGCTTTCATGATATAGGTGAACACGAACGTATACACCACCAGCTGCATCAGCGGATTGATGAACGTCCAGAGAAAGCCCAGCACAGAGCCCTTGTATCTGCCACGCAGGTCCTTTTTCACCAGACTAAAGATCATCTGGCGATACTGATAGATTTCTTTACAAATTTTCATAGAAACATCCTGTCCGGGGCCTGCCCGAAAACAGACCCGATTGAAAATAAGGCAACGCCGCACAAAGCTTGTGTGCAAGATGCGCGCCGTTCGTTTTTTCGGCAGACTGCACAGAAATTCCACAGGCGGCTTTCTGCGGTACCGCCGAAATTGTGCAGAATACACGTACATTTTATTATAACCGATTTCGCCGGAAAAGTCAATGTTTTTCCGCCACATCCGGCAAAATCACAGGAGAATATGCCGTTTTTTCCGAAAAATCCAGTACTCGCACCAAAAACAAAAAACCGAGGCAGATCAGATCTGCCCCGGCTCTTCCTTTCTGGAACAGTGTCGGACAAACTGCCCGGCGCTGCGATTCAAAAAGCTTACGCTCTTTCTTCGATGTAGTTTACGATGTCGCCAACGGTCTTGATGTTTTCCAGATCTTCGTCAGCAACCTTCACACCGAATTCTTCTTCTACAGACATAACCAGGTCTACCAGGTCCAGAGAGTCTGCGCCCAGATCGTCCTGCATGGTAGCTTCCATTGTTACTTCGTCTTCTTCAACGCCCAGCTGATCTACGACCAGTTCCTTCAGCTTGTCGAAAATTTCTTCTTTTGCCATTTTTTCTTCCTCCAAAAATTGATGTTGCACCTTTCCAACGGAAAGGCGGCGTCAGAGCCGAAAAGCAAGCTTTTCTGCTCTCCAAATCAGCGCATTTTCAGTTTTCCTCGAACACGCCAATTTTCCTAAACTTAGTATACCGTTCTTTTTGCAAAACGTCAATATCTTTTTGCAATTTTTCTGCTATCGTTTTTGACAAATATTCCTTGATATTTGCCGAGATTTTGTCTATATCGCCTTGAGCGCCTGCCTCAGGCTCCGGAATGATCGCCTCTGCCACGCCGAACCGCACCATATCTTCTGCGGTGATCTGCATGACTTCGCACGCCTCCTGCTCTCTGGACGCATCCTTCCACAGAATAGACGCTGCGCCGCGGGGCGAAATCACGGAGTAGAGCGCATTCTCCAGCATTGCCAGGTCGTCGCATACGCCCAGCGCCAGTGCGCCGCCGCTGCCAGCCTCACCCAGCACCACGGAGATCACCGGGGTTTTCAGCATCATGAACTCTGCGATGTTCCGGGCGATTGCCTCGCCCTGTCCGCGCTCTTCCGCCTCGACACCGCAGAATGCGCCCGGGGTATCAATGAGACAGATCACAGGACGGTGGAACTTTTCTGCCTGGTGTGCCAGGCGGAGTGCCTTGCGGTAGCCCTCCGGATGGGGCATCGCAAAATTGGACGCCTTGTTTTCCCGGAGGTTTCTGCCCTTCACCTGTGCCAGAACGGTGACCGGAATGCCGTCCAGTCTGCCGATGCCGCCGATGATGGCGCCGTCGTCGCCGAAGTTCCGGTCGCCGTGCATCTCATAGAAATCGGTAAAGATCCGTGGGATATAGTCCCGGACTGTGGGACGGTTCTTGTCCCGGATCAGGAGCTGGCGTTCCCACGCCGTCCGGCGCTGCTGCTGTTCTTCCATTGTCACGCACCTCCTGCTTCCTGTTCCCGGTCATAGCCGTGGAGCTTCAGCAGATGCGACAGCGTACTGCGCATACTGCGGCGTTCCACGATCATGTCCACGAACCCTTTTTCCTGTAAAAATTCTGCCAGCTGAAAGTTGTCGGGCAGGCGCTGGCGGATCGTGCCTTCAATGACACGTCTGCCGGCAAAGCCGATCAGCACTTTCGGTTCCGCCAGAATGATATCCCCCAGAGACGCAAACGATGCGGTCACGCCGCCGGTGGTGGGGTCTGTCATGACTGTCAGATACAGCAGTCCGGCATCGTTGTGCTTTGCCACGGCTGCCGAAGTCTTTGCCATCTGCATCAGAGAGATGATGCCCTCCTGCATTCTGGCGCCGCCGGATGCGGTAAATGCCACCACCGGCAGTCTTTTTTCCGTCGCCGTCTCAAAGGCACGGGTGATCTTTTCGCCCACCACGCTGCCCATGGACGCCATCATGAAATGGGAATCCATCACGATGATGACGGTGCGGGAACCCTTGATGGTGCATTCTCCGGTGATGACCGCATCTTTCATGCCGGTCATGGTCTGGAGCGATTCCACCTTTTTGGCATAGCCCGGAAAGCCCAGCGGATCGGCGCTGTGCATTTCTGCATCGTATTCCACAAACGAACCGCTGTCTGCGGTGAGACGCATCCGCTCAGCTGCGGTGAGACGTGCATGATAGTTGCAGTGCGGGCAGACCTTGTTCAGCTCCTGGAATTTGCTTTCCGGCGTGGCCTGCTGGCAGCGGGGACACTTGAACACCGGTTCGTGTTCCTCCGGTGCATCGTCGTTGAAACGCTTGGTGACGTTCTTGAACAATTCTTCCAATGCCATAGTTACAGTTTCACCTTACTTTCCGTTGTCCTTGTCATTCTTGGAATCCGCAAGGAATTTCTCCAAAAAAGTGTTGTCATATGTACCGGCCTCGAAATCCTTGTTCTTGATCAGCCGCAGCTGGAAATCGATGTTGGAGTCAATGCCGTCCACGATAAATTCCGCCAGCGCCCAGCGCATTTTCATGATCGCCTGGCTCCGGGTGGGAGCGTGGACGATCAGCTTTGCGATCATGGAGTCATAATACGGCGGAATGGTATAGCCCTGGTATACGGCGCTGTCCACCCGGATGCCCGGACCGCCGGGGATATGGAGCGAACGGATCTTGCCCGGAGACGGACGGAAGCCCTGTTCCGGATTTTCCGCATTGATGCGGCACTCGATGGCATGACCACGCACCTCGATGTCGTCCTGGGTGAACGGCAGAGGCTTGCCCTGTGCCACCAGCAGCTGGGTCTGCACCAGATCCACGCCGGTGACCCACTCGGTGACCGGGTGTTCCACCTGGATACGGGTGTTCATCTCCATAAAGTAGAAGTTCCGGTCGTCATCCACCAGGAACTCGATGGTTCCGGCGTTATAATAGCCGCACGCCTTTGCCGCACGGACTGCCGCCTCCTGCATGGCTTTCCGCAGTTCCGGCGTCATCAGCGGGCTGGGGCTTTCCTCCAGCACCTTCTGGTTGCGGCGCTGCATACTGCAGTCACGCTCGCCCAGCGCCACGGTATTGCCCATCTGGTCGGCGATGATCTGGATTTCCACGTGATGCGGTCCCACGATCAGCTTTTCCAGATAGACTTCATCGTTGCCGAAGAACAGCTTTGCCTCTTCCTTTGCCACGGACATCTGTTCTTCCAGCTGATCCTCCCGGTCGATCCGGCGGATACCACGTCCGCCGCCGCCGGCAGATGCCTTTACCAATACCGGATAGCCGATCTCTGCGGCGATCTTCTTCGCCTCTTCCACAGAGGTCACAGCGCCGTCAGAGCCGGGGATGACCGGAACGCCGGCTGCCTTCATGGTCTCCTTGGCATGTGCCTTGTCGCCCAGCATGGAGATAGACGCCGGAGACGGACCGATAAAGGTGATGCCGTTGTCGATGCACAGCTGCGCAAACTCTGCACTCTCGGACAAAAAGCCGAATCCGGGATGCAGCGCCTCTGCTCCGGTGTTCTGGCAGGCAGCGATCAGCGCATTCATGTTCAGATAGCTGTCCTGTACCGACGGCGGTCCGATGCAGACCGACTCGTCGGCGATCTCTGCGTGCAGCGCCGTTTTATCCGCAGTGGAATAGACCGTTACGCACTGCAGTCCTGCCTCACGGCAGGCACGGATGATGCGCACGGCGATCTCACCGCGATTTGCAATTAAAACCTTTTTCCACATATCGCTGCCGCCTTACTGCTCCACTGCGAATTTGATCTCACAGGTCACGGCACGCTTGCCCTCTACGCTGGCGATCGCCTTGCCCACGCCCACCGGACCACGCTGTGCGATGATCTCTACTTCCAGATCCAGCACATCGCCCGGCACGACCTGGCGGCGGAACTTCGCCTTGTCGATGCCGGCGAACAGAGCGATCTTGCCCTTGAATTCCGGCTGGGACAGAATGCAGACTGCGCCTGCCTGTGCCAGCATCTCGATCATCAGAACGCCCGGCGTTACCGGCTTTTCCGGGAAGTGTCCCTTGAACCAAAAGTCGTCTGCCTTGATATATTTCCGTGCCACAACACGCTTGCCCACTTCCATTTCCAGAACCTCATCAATGAGGAGAAACGGGTCACGGTGGGGAATGATCTCTTTGATCTGTTCCTGATTCAACAATACTTCTGCCATGTCTGCACTCCTTTACGCAAGAATCATCAGCGGCTGGTCATATTCTACCGCATCGCCGTTTTTCACGAGAATTTCCTGTACTACGCCGTCCACATCGCTGGTGACTTCGTTCATCAGCTTCATGGACTCGATAATCAGCACCACGTCGCCCTTTTTCACGGTATCGCCCACCTGTACGAACGGCGGCTGATCCGGAGACGGCGCAGCGTAAAATGTGCCGACCAGCGGTGCTTTGATGGCTTTGCCTGCCGGGGCTTTCGGGGCTGACGGGGTCTCTGCCGGAGCAGCCGGCGCTGCTGCCGGAACCGCAGGCATCACCGGAGCGCCCATCGGCGGCATCGGCGGCGGACACTTTTTGCCCTTTACGGTAATGGTTTTTTCGCCGTCCGCAATGGTGATCTCGCCCAGATCCTTTGCGGACACGATATCCGCCAGCTTTTCAATGGTTTCCAGATCCACCATGTTATAAATCTTTTCACTCATGTCTGTTTCTCCTTAGTCCACACACTTCTTGAAGCACAGTGTGGCATTATGACCGCCAAATCCCAGAGAGTTGGACAGTGCGGCATTTACCGGCATTTCTACCGGACCGTCTACGCAGTAATCCAGGTCGCACTCCGGGTCCGGGGTGGTATAGCCGATGGTCTGGTGGATAAAGCCGTCACGGATGGACAGGGCGCAGACAGCCGCCTCCACTGCACCGGTGCCGCCCAGCATATGACCGGTCATGGACTTGGTGGAGTTGATCTTGACCTTCCGTGCCTGCTCTTCGCCCAGGGCGATCTTCACCGCCTTGGTCTCCAGCATATCGTTCAGATGTGTGGAAGTGCCGTGGGCATTGATATAGGTGATATCCTCCGGCTTCAGTCCAGCCTCGGTATATGCCTCGATCATTGCCTTGGAGGATGCGCCGCACTCGTCTGCCGGCGCTGTCATATGGTATGCGTCACAGGTTGCGCCGTAGCCAGCCAGCTCGCAGTAGATCTTTGCGCCGCGTGCCTTTGCGTGTTCGTATTCTTCCAGCACCAGCACAGCAGAGCCTTCGCCCAGGACAAAGCCGCCGCGGTTCAGATCGAACGGCGTGGATGCCTTTGCCGGGTCAGTCTCAGTGGTCAGTGCCTTCATGGTGCGGAAACCGCCCAGGGTGAATTCGGTGATGGTGGATTCGCTGCCGCCGCAGAGGCAGACATCCAGATAGCCGTCCTTGATCTTGCGGAACGCCTCGCCGATGGCGTGAGTCGCAGATGCGCAGGCGGTGGTGGTGCAGAAGTTGTCGCCGCGGAATCCGGTGCGGATGGCAACCTGACCAGCCGCCATGTTGCCGATCATCATGGGAACAAAGAACGGAGAGATGCGTCCCGGGCCTTTTGCACGGTACTTGTCATGCTCTTCCTCGATTCTGCCGATACCGCCGATGCCGCAGCCGATGATCGTGCCGACACGGTACGGGTCCATGTCCTTGAAGTCTGTGCCGGCATCCTGCAGTGCCTGGATGGCAGATGCCACAGCGATCTGTGTGAAGCGCTCCATGTGGCGGATATCCTTGCGGTCAAAGTATTCTGCCGGGTCGAAGTCCCGGATAATGCCGGCTACGCTGACACCCAGTTCGGTGGTGTCAAAGCTGTCGATCTTGGAAACACCCAGTGTTCCCTTCTTTATATTTTCCCAGAACTTTTCTACGGTGCTGCCCAGCGGGTTTACCGTACCCAGTCCGGTGATTACTACTCTTTTCATATTTCCTCGCTCTCTGCCGCCGTACTGCGGCAAACTGGTTTCCTAGTGCTGTCCTAAATTACATCATCAGTCCGCCGGAGATCTCGATGGTCTGACCGGTGACATAGCTTGCGTCATCCGAGCAGAGGAAGGAGATCACGTTTGCAACCTCTTCCGGCTCGCCGTAGCGCTTCATTGCCACCAGTTCCAGCATCTTGTTGCGCTGTTCTTCGGTGAGGGCGTCGGTCATGGGAGTCTTGATAAAGCCCGGTGCCACTGCGTTTACGGTGACGTTTCTTGCGCCCAGTTCCTTTGCCACAGTCTTGGTCATGCCGATGATGGCAGCCTTGGATGCGGAATAGTTGATCTGTCCCGGATTGCCGTACAGACCAGCCACAGATGCCAGGCTGACGATTCTGCCGTGGCGCTGGCGCATCATCACAGTACCCACCAGTTTCATCATGTTGAACACGCTCTTCTGGTTGACTGCGATAACGGCATCGTACTGCTCTTCGGACATCCGTGCCATCAGACCGTCCTTGGTGATGCCGGCGTTGTTGACCAGTGCGTCGATCGAGCCAAAGCGCTCCTTGACTGCCTTGGTCATTGCCTCACACTGGGCATAGTCTGCCACGTTTGCAGCGAAAAGCTCTGCCTCTACGCCAAAGCTGCGGCATTCTTCCGCTACCTTTTCTGCGTTTGCTTTATCGGAATCGCTGGGGAAATGGTTGATGGCTACGTTATAGCCGTCCTTTGCCAGACGCTTTGCGATGCAAGCGCCGATTCCCTGGGATGCACCTGTAATCAATGCTGTTGCCATAATGGTCTCTCCTTTATCTTTCAAAATGATATCTTCTTATTCTTTGCCCAGCAGCTTGTACGCCTGCGCCCACATCTCGTCAATGACTTCCTTACAGGGCTTGACATCGTGGATCATGCCGGCGATGAGACCGCACAGGAACGAGCCTTCGTCCACATTGCCGTCTACCACTGCCTTGCGGAGCGAGCCGACGGTCATTGCCTCGAAATCCTCCGGCGGGCAGGCTGCCTTTTCCATTGCCTGGAGCTTTTTGGTATACTTGGTCTTGATGCCACGGCAGGGGCTGCCGGAATAGAAACCGGTGATCTGGTTATCGGTATCCTTTGCCTTCAGCACCAGTTCCTTATACTTCGGAGAGATCTGGCACTCTTCGGTCGCCAGGAAACGGGTTCCCAGCTGTACGCCCTCTGCGCCCAGCATGAACGCTGCGGCGATGCCTCTGCCGTCAGCGATACCGCCGGCTGCAATGACCGGGATATCTACTGCATCCACCACCTGCGGCACGAGACACATGGTGGTGTTCATGCCGATATGGCCGCCGGACTCTGTTCCCTCAGCCACCAGGGCATCTGCGCCGGAGCGCTCCATGCGCTTTGCCAGTGCCACAGACGGCACTACCGGGATCACCTTGATGCCGGCATTTTTCCATGCCTCCATGTACTTTCCGGGATTGCCTGCGCCGGTAGTCACGATCGGCACCTTTTCGTCAATGACCAGCTGTGCCAGATCATCGGCGTTGGGACTCATCAGCATGATGTTCACGCCGAACGGGTTCTTGGTCTTTTCTTTACAGGTGCGGATCTGGTCACGCAGATAGTCGATGGGTGCGCTGCCGCCTGCGATCAGACCGACTGCGCCGGCGTTGGAGACAGCAGATGCCAGTGTGCTTTCTGCGATCCATGCCATACCGCCCTGGATCATGGGGTATTTGCACCCCAGCAGTTTTGTGATTCTGGTTTCCATAGCTATTTTCCTTCCTACTCTAAATATGCATTCTTTCGATCAATATTCCATGATGAGCGCCGCATAAGTCAGACCTGCGCCGAAACCGACCAGGCAGACCTTTTCGCCACGCTGGATCTTTCCGGCACGGATCGCCTCATCGAAAGCGATGGGGATCGAGGCGCTGGAAGTATTGCCGTGATATTCAATGTTGGTGATGACCTTTTCCATAGGCTGCTTGAGGAACTTCATCGCCGTCTCAATGATGCGCATATTCGCCTGGTGCGGCACGATCTTGTCCAGGTCGTTCAGATCGAACCCGATCTTCTCTGCCGCCATGGTCGCAGCCTTTGCCAGAGCGTGTGTGGCAAACTTGTACACCTCTCTGCCGTCCTGGAGCATGGCGTGTTCCCAGCCCTCCGGAGCTGCGCCGATGCCGTCATCATATTCTGCCTGGCGCTCCGGCTTTACGAACGGAGACTGGGGCAGAGCGCTGTGGGCATAGAGGAACTTTGCGCCGGTGCCGTCTGCGCCCAGATGGCTGGTGTACAGCGCATCTTCCTTGTATTCGATCAGCGCAGCAGCTGCGCCGTCACCGAAGAGGATGCAGGAGGAACGGTCATTATAGTTGGTGATCTTGGACAGGCTCTCGTTTGCCACCACCAGGGCATAGCGCATAGTGGGGTCTGTTTTCAGAAAACGATGCGCCGTATCCATGGCATAGACAAAGCCGGAACAAGCGGCATTCATGTCAAAGCAGGCAGCATTGGCTGCGCCGGTCTCCCGCTGGATGATGCAGGACATGGACGGCGTGCAGTACTCCGGCGTAATGGTGGTGTCGATCAGCAGACCGATCTCCAGCGGATCAATGCCTGCCGCCTCGATGGCACGCTTGGCAGCCTGTGCGCCCATATACCAGGTGGGTTCTCCGTCGGAGATGTGGCGTGTGCCGATACCGGTTCTGGTTCTGATCCATTCATCGTTGGTCTCGACGATCTTTGCCATATCTTCATTGGTCACCTGAAATGCAGGCGTATAGCTCCCTGTTCCTAAAACATGAATTCCCATGGAAAAAATTCCTCCGTTCCTCTTGTCACTTTCCTCATTTTGTGGTATGATAGATAGGGAACGTACCGCAGACAGAGGTTTCGGCACGCCCTGTAAAATTTAGATTTCCCCTGCAATCACAGGATACACTTTCTATTATAGAATATTTTTACGCAATTTGCAATGTTTCCGGGTGGTTTTTCAAGTCCCGAAAGAGGAAATACTATTTTTTGCACAAATTCAAGAGGCTTATTTTGTACATCTTTGTACACTCTTATGAGAAAGGAATGGTCGTTATGGCAACAATCGCACTTTTTTCCGGACAGGGTTCACAGTATGAGAAGATGGGACTGGATCTGGTGCAGCAGGACGCTGCGCTGGAGGAAATTTTCGAGGTCGCATCCGAAGTGCTGGGCTTTGACCTGTATGCAGTGATCGCAGACAGCGACGCCCAGACACTGGCACACACCATCTATGCACAGCCGGCAATTATGGCAACCTCTCTGGTCTGCCTGGAGGCAGCCAAAAAGCGTGGCTTTACCTATGACGCCGTTGCCGGTCACTCTCTGGGTGAATATGCCGCAATGGTAGCCGCAGGAATGCTCTCCTTGGAGGACGGGTTCAAGGTCATCAAGGCTCGTTCAGAGGCAATGGATGCCGCAGCAAAGGCAGCAGACGGCGCAATGTGTGCCATTCTGAAACTTGCCCCGGCAGAAGTGGAGCGCATCTGCAGCGAGACCGAGGGCTATGTTATCCCGGCAAACTACAATTCCAGCGTACAGACTGTTATCGCAGGCGACCGGGACGCTGTGGAAAAGGCAGCTGCTGCCTGCGCTGCGCTGAAGGCAAGAGCAGTGCCGCTGGCTGTGGCAAGCGCATTCCACACCAAGCTGATGCAGCCGGCTGCGGATACCTTTTATAAAGCGATCCAGGATGTGAAGTTCTCCGCACCCGCTGTTCCCTTCTACTCCAACGTGCTGGGCGCAGTCCGGACGGACTTTTCCGATATGCCCAAGGCGCTGGCAGAACACATCGTCTCTCCGGTACGCTTTACCGATGAGCTGGCAGCCATGCAGGCAGCCGGCATCGACACCTTTGTGGAATTCGGTCCGAAGAGCGTCCTCGCCGGTCTGGTGAAAAAGACCCTCAAGGGCGTTACCGCAAAGAATGTGGAAAACTGTGAGACACTGGAAGGAGTGCTGGCATAATGGAACAGTACACACTGATCGGACATCCCCTGGGACACTCCATGTCCCCGTTTATCCACGAGCGCCTGTTCGATATGGCTGGCAGAGAGGCAAGCTATACGCTGACGGATATTGCCCCGGAGCATCTGGAGGGCAAAGAGCCTTTCCTGCGCAGCTTACAGGGCTTTAACATTACCATTCCCCACAAGATGGCAATTATCCCCATGGTGGACGAACTGGACGAAAGCGCAAAGCGGTACAACTCCGTGAACTGCGTGGCGAACCAGAACGGCAAGCTGGTGGGCTATAACACGGACTGCGACGGCTTCACCATGTCTGTGAAGGACTACCCCATGGACGGCAAGGTCCTGCTCATCGGCTGCGGCGGCGTGGGCAGAATGATCGCTACCGAGGCACTGCGCCACGGGGCAGATCTGACCATCGGCATCATTCCCCAGGACAAAGAACTGGTGGAAGAGTTTATCCGGGAGGCAAAGCAGACCATGCCGGATGCCAGGGTACAGTATGCGGTGACCGCAGACATCCACGACAAGTTCGACGTCATCATCAACGCATCGCCGGTGGGAATGTTCCCCAAGGTGGATGCCTGCCCGGTATCGGACGAGCTGATCGACGGCGCAGACTATTTCTTTGACGTGATCTACAACCCCACCAAGACCCTGTTCCTGCGCAAGGCGCTGGAAAAAGGCAAGGTGGCAAAAGGCGGTGCAGCCATGCTGGTACTCCAGGCAGTCCGGGCGCACGAGATCTGGAACGATGACAGCTACAGCGATGCACAGATCGAGTCCATCATCTGCGACATGGAAGAGCTGATCGACGAACAGAACGCCAAAAAGTGAGGGACAGCATGACGATTTTTCTTTGCGGCTTTATGGGCTGCGGCAAGACCACAGTGGGCGAGATCCTGGCGAAAAAGCTGGGACTGCCGCTGATCGACACAGACGCCTATATCGTAGAACAGGAAGGCAAGTCCATCCCGGACATTTTCGCCCAGGACGGCGAGCCGTATTTCCGGAAGAAAGAGGCTGAGGCGATCCGGACACTCTGCACACAGAATGCTGTGATCTCCTGCGGCGGAGGCGCAATGCTGAACCCGGACAGCGCAGACTACGCCCGAAAAAACGGCGCAGTGGTACTGCTGGACGAGTCCTTTGACACCTGCTATGGACGCATCCAGGGCGACACCAACCGTCCGATCGTCCAGCGCAGCACCAGGGATGAGCTGCACCAGCTGTTCGACAAGCGCTCCGGCACCTACCGGGCGCACGCCTCTCACGTGATCCCCGGCGGCGTTTTGCCGGAAGAGATGGCAGAACGGATCATGGCGGCAGTAAAAGCATAAACATAACATAGAAAACGCTCTGTATTCGGCACAGTTTCCGAATACAGAGCGTTTTTTCTTTAGGCAACACCGCACAGAGTTTGTGCGTAAGATGCGCAGTCGGATTTTTCGGCAGATTGCGTGCAAAGCCGTCAGGCGGGCTTTGTGCGGTGTTGCCTTTAATCCTCTTCGTACACCGGCAGTTCCGCCGGGTCGTATGGGATGTGGTTTCGGTCGTAATAGTCCCGGACGGCTGCCCGGACTGCCTGCTCTGCCAGCACGGAGCAGTGCAGCTTTTTCTCCGGCAGACCATCCAGCGCCTCGGCAACTGCCTCATTGGTCAGCGCCAGTGCCTGGGACAGCGGCTTTCCGGTAATCAGCACCGTCGCCATGGAACTGGACGCAATGGCAGAACCGCAGCCGAAGGTCTCGAAGGTGGCTTTGGTGATGATGCCGTCCTCAATTTTCAGATAGATTTTCATGGAGTCACCGCACCGTGCGCTGCCCACCTGTCCGACACCGTCCGCATCCTCCATCGCTCCCACGTTCCGGGGATTCATAAAGTGATCCATGACCTTTGCGCTATATAACATGGGGCTTTCTCCCTTCTTCCAGATCACGCCACACCGGCGACATTCCACGCAGATATGCCACTACTTCCGGGATGGTCTCTGTCAGATATTCGACTTCTTCCGGGGTGTTCTCCTCTGACAGCGACAGCCGCAGAGAGCCGTGCGCCGCCTCATACGGCACGCCGACTGCCAGCAGCACGTGGCTGGGGTCGAGGGAGCCGGAGGTACACGCAGAACCGGAAGAGGCACAGATGCCTTTGGCATCCAGCAGAAGCAGCAGCGCTTCGCCCTCGATGCCCTCAAAGCAGAAGTTTACGTTGCCCGGCAGACGCTGTTCCCGGTCGCCGCTGAGGATGCTGTGGGGAATCCGCTCCAGCCCGGCGATCAGCTTATCCCGGAGATCTGCCACATAGGCAGCATTTTTTTCCAGGTCGGCACACGCCGCTTTCAGCGCCGCCGCCATGCCCACGATTGCCGGCAGGTTCTCCGTTCCGGCACGCTTGCTGCGCTCTTGTGCGCCGCCGCAGATGAGGCTGCGCAGCGGTGTGCCACGCTTGGCGTACAGCACGCCCACGCCCTTTGGTCCGTGGAACTTATGCCCGGACAGGGAAAGCATATCCACCGGCAGTTTCGCCAGGTCTACCGGGATATGCCCCACCGCCTGGACAGCGTCGGTATGGAACAGCACGCCCTTTTCCCGGCAGACTGCGCCGATCTCCGCAATGGGTTCGATGGTGCCGATCTCGTTGTTGGCAAACATCACGCTCACCAGGCAGGTGTCCGGTCGGATGGCTGCGGCGACCTGCTCCGGGGTGACGATGCCGGTTTCGGAGACCTCCAGGAGCGTCACGGAAAAGCCCTCTTCTTCCAGCTGTTTCAGCGTGTGGAGAATGGCGTGATGCTCGATCACGGTGGAGATAATGTGTTTTTTGCCCTCTTTTGCGCCGGCATAGGCGGCAGAGCGCAGTGCCTGGTTGTCCGCCTCGCTGCCGCCGGAGGTGAAGTAAATTTCCCGTGCCGAACAGCCCAGGCAGGCGGCAATGTCCTGGCGAGCCTGGAGCAGCGCCTCAGCGGCTGCCTGTCCGATATGGTGGACGCTGGAGGGATTGCCGTAGTTCTGTTCCAGGCAGGACACCATGGCCTGGATCGCCGCCTTGCAGGGCTTTGTGGTGGCTGCATTGTCTGCGTATATTTGCAATGGGATTCCTCCGTTTCTCGTTTTCTTGTTGAAAATGTCCCTTGAAAAGGCGCACGCAGAAGAGTCTTAAACAGCCGTTTCGTTGATTTGCGTGCAATAAGATTTTCAACATTTTTCGTTGTTCAAAAAAAATAAAGTTTTTCGCTCCAGCAGTTTTTCAAAAATGCTAGCGAGGTCCAGGGCGAGAAGCCCTGGTCGCTGTCCGCAGACAGCGAAATCTCTGCGCCATGCTTTTGGCGCACGGAGAAAAGAGTGAGAAAATCGACAAACTCCTCTGCCCTATCGGGCATCTCCTCTAGAAGAGGAGACTATTTCATAAAACTTTTTCTCATAGAGAAAACGGAACAAAAAAGCGGGGACTGCCGCTGGTTTCCGGCGCTCCCCGCTTTTCTTATTGATAACCAGTTCTCTCTTACGAAATCGCTATCGGTATTTCTCTTACTGCACAGCCTTGAAACCCTGTTCCAGGTCTGCCAGGATATCGTCAATATGCTCGATACCGATGGACAGACGAACGGTGGTCGGTGTAATGCCGGCTGCCAGCAGCTCTTCCTCTGTCATCTGAGAGTGTGTGGTGGATGCCGGGTGGATCACCAGGGACTTTACGTCTGCTACGTTTGCCAGCAGAGAGAAGATGTTCAGAGATTCGGTGAACTTCTGTGCCTGCTCCTTGGTGCCGTTCAGCTCAAAGGTGAAGATGGATGCGCCGCCGTTCGGATAGTACTTGTTGTACAGTTCCAGCGCCTTGCCGGTTGCCTGGGACGGGTGGTTTACCTTCTTGACCATCGGATGGTTCTTCAGATACTCTACCACCTTCAGTGCGTTCTCCACGTGACGTTCTACACGCAGGGACAGGGTCTCCAGACCCTGGAGCAGCAGGAACGAATGGAACGGGGACAGTGTCGCACCGGTATCACGCATCAGTGTGGTGCGGAGCTTCATGATATAAGCGATATTGCCGCAAGCCTCAGTGAAAACAACGCCGTGATAGGACGGATTCGGCTTGGACAGTCCCGGGAACTTGTCGCTTGCTGCCCAGTCGAACTTACCGCCGTCTACAACAACGCCGCCCATTACAGTACCGTGACCGCCGATGAACTTGGTTGCGGAGTGTACCACGATATCTGCGCCGTGTTCCAGCGGACGGAACAGGAACGGCGTTGCAAAGGTGTTGTCCACGATCAGCGGCAGACCGTGCTTGTGTGCGATCTCTGCGATTGCCTCCATGTCAACTACGTCGGAGTTCGGGTTGCCCAGAGACTCGACGTAAACTGCCTTGGTGTTCGGGCGGATGGCAGCCTCGATGTTTGCCGGGTCGTGTGCGTCTACGAAAGTGGTCTCAATGCCGATCTCTGCGTAGGTGTTTGCAAACAGGTTGTATGTGCCGCCGTATACAGTCTGGGAAGAAACGATGTGGTCGCCGCTGCCTGCAATATTGCGGATGGAGTAGTCAATGGCTGCGGAGCCGGTTGCAGTTGCCAGTGCTGCTGCGCCGTTTTCCAGTGCTGCGATACGCTTTTCAAATACGTCGTTGGTCGGATTCATCAGACGGGTGTAGATGTTGCCCGGTTCGGTCAGACCAAAACGGCCTGCTGCCTGTGCAGAATCCTTGAACACATAAGAGGTGGTCGCATAGATCGGCACTGCTCTCGAGTCCGTAGTCGGATCCGGCTGTTCCTGTCCCACGTGTACCTGCTTGGTTTCAAAACGATATTCCTGATTTGCCATAATCCATATTCCTTTCTATCATGTCCGCTGCCGTTTCCGGCATTTTTCGGTTCGGTTTCTTTGCTATGGTTGTATTATATCACATTTCACCTATGGTGTCAATAGGTTTTCTATGTGTTTTGGATTTTCGATGTATTGCACATAGCTTTCCCTGTAAAATCATAGTGCTATTGTAGGATATGTACAATCCTCCGTGTCCTGTGCAAAAACAACCCGGACAAAAGCCGGGTTGTTCGGTCGTTTTCTGCGAATCGCTACAGGGTGTAGCCCTCTGCACGAAGTGCGTCGATCAGATCGCCCAGGATCGCCGCATTGGTCGAAGACACCGCGTGCAGCAAGAGAATCTCGCCGCCGTGGGCGTGTGCCTTCAGCCGTTCCAGCGACTGTGCCGGTTCGGGCTGTGCGTCGGTTTTCCAGTCCACATAGGCATCGCTCCAGAACAAGGTGCGGTAACCGCATTCCTGTGCCGTCTCCAGCGCCGCCTCGGAGTATTCGCCGCAGGGACACCGGAAATACTGCATTTCATAGCCGTAATTGTCCAGCACATACTGGTGCAGATCCAGAATCTCTGCCTTTGCCTCGGATTCGGTCAGCGTGGGCAGGCTGGCGTGGGTCATGCCGTGGTTGCCCAGGACGTGTCCCTCCGCAATCATGCGGTTCACCAGATCCGTTTCCTTTTTGGCGTAGTCGCCGGTGAGGAAAAAGACGGCGCTCACCTGTTTTTCTTTCAGCGTGTCCAGGATCTGCCCGGTATAGCCGTTTTCATAACCCTGGTCAAAGGTCAGAAGGATGCGGCTGCGGTCGGGTGTGGTAGCATAGGCGCCGTACTGCGCATACTGTGCGTCGAATGCCACGGCATCCTGGGGACGGTTTTCACTGTCCACGGCGGTTCCCTGTCCATAGCCGATCACTTCGCTGCTGACGGCGCTGACCGGAGTCACCGGGAGCAGCGCCACTGTCAGCAGACCGGACAGCAAGCCGGCTGTCCAACGATTTTTCATCTGCATTCGCCTCCCTTGGCTGCATTTGCAGCTGTAGGGAGTTTGTGCGGAATGGGGATGATAATACGTTGGAAAAGTCCCACTGGGACTTTTCCAAAATAATTCTTTTTGAAAAAGGACAGCCAGGGCGTTTCGCCTTAATAGAACGTTGCCACTTCCTGCTCCGGTGCGCTGGTCATAACGACTTCCTGCACCTCCAGCACCGGACCTTTTCCACGGTACAGCTTATGTTTCTGCACATGGATCTTACCCGTTACCTGCACCCACTGCCGTGTCTGGAGCATATTTGCCTTTTCCCACTCTGCCACAACGCAGCTGTAAGTGATATCCTCCACGCAGCAGGTCATCACGTGTCTGCCCACCGCAAAGGTATTCGGCGGAAACTTCGGGTCTACTGCCACGATGCCACGAAACGAAACTGTCTTGCCGTCATACTTCTTCGGGTCTTCCATAATGTCCCGGTACCACAGCGCGAAATCTGTGTCTGCCAGGCGGATCACCGGTGCGTTGACATCGAACGGCAGCGGATCTTCGATCTCGTCGTATTCTACATGGTTGTCTGTGTATTCATAGGCGATATCCGTCCGGCGGCTGACACCGCGAACGATCTTGTGGAATTCCATCTTGTCCATATCCTTGGTGAAACGGTTGAATACCACCAGTTCACAGGTGTTCAGTTTATCCACTACCAGACTGCGCATATTGGCGTTATACTGCAAGAATGTGGTCGCATCCGCAAAGAACATTTCCTGGTATACTGCCCAGTCGTCCGGGAGATTCTGGAACAGCTGCTGGAGCTGCCACATACCGTTGTATTCCAGCACCACTCTGGTTGCGCCGCATTCTTTCAGCAGCTCTTCCAGGTGCGCCGGGTTCAGCTCTTCCGGCTCTTCGATGGTGCGGATATAGATATCCTGACAGGGCATTGCGGAAATGTCGTATTCCTCTTCGCCCTCTTCACAGAGCAGCAGCATGGTCTTTTCGCCGGAATTGAACCGCTTGTCCTCTAAGGTCTCCTGAATAAACTTGGTCTTGCCTGCCTCCAGAAAGCCGGTAAACAGGTATACCGGAACGTCGTTTTCCTGGGGCTGTTGTCCTCCTGCCATGTTGTTGTCCTCCTTTTATTCTGCGTGGAACAGGGCTGCCAGGGCATCCTCATGAATGCCGGAGCCGATGACGCAAAGCCGTCCGGTGGTGCCGGCGCTGCCGGTGCGGACATCCGGGGTTCCCGGTACATAGTCGAAATGGATCCATGTGCCGTCCTCTGCCGGGACAATGCCCTTTGCACGCAGGATCATGCCGTACTTGTCTGCATCTTCCAGCGCCTTCAGCGCATTGGTGATCTCCTCCTGGGTATACTTCTGTGCAGACTCTACGCCCCAGCTGGTGAACACTTCATCTGCATGGTGGTGATGGTGATGCTCGTGATCGTGGTCATGATCGTGACAGCCGCAGGTGCAGTTCTCGTCGTGTTCCTCGTGGTCGTGATGATGGTGTTCATGCTCGTGATCATGGTCGTGATCGTGATCATGGCAGCCGCAGGTGCAGTTCTCGTCATGCGCCTCGTGGTCGTGGTGATGATGCTCATGTTCATGCTCGTGGTCATGGTCATCATGCTCGTGATGATGGTGGTGGTCATGCTCTGCCGCCTCAGCCAGCAGCTCCTGAAGTTCGTCGTCCAGGGTGTTCTTCTGGGTCATTGCCTCTACCAGCTGCTTGCCGGTGAGCTGATCCCAGTCTGTGGTAACGATAGGCGCTTTTTCGTTGCAGGTACGCAGACGGCGCACGCAGTCATCCAGCTTGTCCTGAGACAGACCTGCGGTGTGGCTCAGAATCAGACAGCTGGCATATGTGATCTGGTTATTGAAAAATTCTCCGAAGTTCTTCTGATACATCTTGCACTTCTTGGCGTCTACCACTGTGGTAAAGCCGTCCAGCTCTACGTCATGGGCGTGGATGTTCTGCACGGCACGGATAACGTCGCTCAGCTTGCCGACGCCGGACGGTTCGATCAAAATACGGTCCGGGTGATACTGTTCCAGCACCTTTTCCAGTGCCTTGCCGAAATCGCCCACCAGGCTGCAGCAGATACAGCCGGAATTCATCTCGGTGATTTCTACGCCGGCATCCTGCAAAAAGCCGCCGTCAATGCCGATCTCGCCGAATTCGTTTTCGATCAGCACCAGCTTTTCGCCTACATAGCCCTCACGGATCAGCTTTTGGATCAAAGTGGTTTTGCCGGCGCCCAGAAAGCCGGAGAATATTGTAATTTTTGTCATTGTATTTTGCACTTCTTTCTCTTCAATGTCAGTATCCGGAATGCTTTTTTCCATCCGCCGTTCTATCCGGCGGCGATACTGTATACTATTTAGTATAGCACAGTTTTCCGGAAGATGCAAGGGATTTTCCGGCGGTTTATTTGGATTTATTGTGAACCGGCGAAAAAAACCTGCCAGGAAAAGCGGCTGTCCGAAACGCAAAAAGGACGGCGCTTTGCCGTCCTTTTTGCAGGGATTGTCAGAAGATGTATCATCGCCGGTTTTCTTTTCCGGAGCGCTGTGTACTGTGTCACCGTTTCACAGCGTATTCCTGCCGTTCTGCGGCACCGTCCGGCAGCACGACTGCCGCCAGCGCCTGTATGACAAGCCATGCCACAACCTCTTCCGGTTCCGGCACATCACAGCGCCGTGGAATCTCCGCCCACGCCCGGCGCACAGAATGTTCCGCCGTCTGCATTCCAGTTTCGATCGCCTTGGTGATCTCCGCCTGCACTTCCTCTGCCGAGACATGATACTGTTCTGCTACCTGTTTCCAAAGATCCTGCATCATAAAGCCTCCTTTTGTCAGACCTGCCGGAGACACTGCGGCACAAGGTGTCCTTCGATCTCCGACAGGTCTATTATAGCAGATTTCGGTGTCAGCTTTTGTCGAAACCATGGGGCGGTTTTTCCCTTTTCTGCCCCGTTTGTGCCGGAATTCCGTACATTTTCGAATATGTGTACATCCTGTGCAAATGTCAAATAAAAAAAATTGCAAAAACCGGTTGACAAGCGTATTTTTTTGTGATATAATAATTTACGTTGCAGGTTTCCTGTATAAAACATCCTATTATAGGGGTATAGCTCAGCTGGTAGAGCAGTGGTCTCCAAAACCACGTGTCCCGAGTTCGATTCTTGGTGCCCCTGCCAAATTGGAAAAGACTTGACTGTAAATTGCAGTCAAGTCTTTTTGTTTTTCCGATAAAACAAAAATTCGGGCAGTGCCGTGCAAGGAGATACGGTGCTGCCCGAAAATCATTACGGCATCGCTGCCGCAAAACGTTTTTTCACTTTTTCATAATTTCCCTATGGTTTCAGTATAGCAGGTTTCCCGGCATTCTGCAAGGCATTTCCACCAAACGCCTTTTATGTGCATCAAACGCTGATTTCCTGCAATTTTTCCACCTTTGGGAAATAGTTCTTTCATTTTTGTGCCACCGGAATGGTAATTGCAACGGCAAACACCTCAGCGTCGGTATCCACCGAGAAAACGCCGTGATACTTTTCCACCGTCTGCCGCACATTCGAAAGTCCCACGCCCATATGACCGGGCTTAGTAGAGCCGTACTTATGATGCGGCAGCGGCGCAAGCTCCGCAAAGGGGTTGGTGATATGGATGATGAGAAAGCCCATTTCCTGTTCCAGGATCAGCTGGATCTTTCGCTTTTCCGCCGGCAGTGCTGCGCAAGCCTCAATGGCGTTGTCCAGCAGGTTGGCGAAGAGGATCGTCAGATCCATATCGGAGAGCATGGACAAGTCCGCATCATGGAGCCGCAGATCCAGCCGGATGCCGTTGCGCTCCGAACGATAGAGCGCATGGTTGATGAGGACGGAAAACAGCGGATTCTCGTGTTCGAATGCCGGGTAAAGCTTGTTCAGCTCCGCACAGATGGAATCCCGGTACTGGCTCGCCTGTTCGCTCTGCACCAGATCTTCCAGCGCACGGACGTGTTTCTTGGCATCGTGGGCGATTCGGACGGAGTCGGCGTATTTCTGCGACAGCTCCCGGTACACGGAAAGCTGGATGTTGGACTGCTGCTGAATCAGCGAGTATTCCTTTTCTCGTTTGCGGCTCTCTGCCAGCTGGTAAAACACGAATACCAGATAAATGTCCAGCACCAGGCAGCCCATCATGAAGAGAATCACGAACAGCCCCGAGGAAAAGAATTGCAGGCGATGCACAATATATGCCGCCGAAGTGATCTCGAACGCCGCCAGCAGCCCGTAGGCGATCACCTCATACCAGTAGATCTCGTACAGTTCCCGGCGTTTGAAAAACAGGGGAAAGATGCTGCAAAGCATAAAGCACAAAATGATGCACAGCAAATAGCGAGTCAGCAGCATATCTGTCCGCTGCAGCGTTTCTGAAACAGAATCCCCCAGCGACACGGAGACCGCCAGGCTGGAAACCATATCCGCCGCAAACAGGCAGACCATTACCGCCGTGTCATACAGCAAAAACGGCACAAGGTCACAGCGGAAAAACAGCTTCGTCATGCCTGCGAACGAAATCGCAATGGTGACCAGGTTCAGCCACGGGATATGCAGCTGGCTCACCAGCGCCTGTAAAAATGCCACCAGCAGCACATAGCCCCACTTGGCGCAGTTCCACAGAATGCGGTTGGGCATTTCACGCTTGTCCAGCAATTTCCACAGCGCCAGATAGCCGGAGAGCAGCGTGCAGATGTTCATAAAGACGTCCATAAACAGGTTCATCGGAGGTTCTCCTTTAAGTGCTGATGCAGGTAGTCGCTGATCTGCGCCACGATTTGTTTCTGGCGTTTTTGCGCAATGGGGATTCTGTCCTGGTTAGTTAAAATAATGTCCAGCTGGCAGACCGACTGAATCTGTCTGGGGTTCACGATGTAGCTTTTGTGCGGCGATATGAAGTGAAACGGTTCCAGCATCTGCAAAAATTTTGTAATGCTGCCGTAAACTGTTTTTTCGTCCTGTTTCAAGTGTATCTGCACCTTACGGTTTCCCACATATTCCAGATAGAGGATGTCCTGCACATAGACAATCAGACTGCCGTGTTCGCCTTTCAGCGTAAGCGCATCGTTCTGGCAGACCGGTTGGGACTCGTAATAATCCAGGTAATCCTGCAAGTGCATCCACAGTTTTTCCCGCATGACCGGCTTTTCCAGGAAGGCAAAAGGATGCACAGCAAAGGAATCTGCCATTTTCTCTGAAAAGTTGCTGACATAGATCAGCGCAGCCTTTCGATCGTTTTGCCGGATATTTCGTGCTGTGGCAATGCCGTCAATCCCTGTCATCTGCACATCCAGGAAAATCAAATCGCACTGCTGCTGCGCCACCAGAAATGTTTCTCCGCTGATATAGCTTGTAATTTGATACGCCACTTGCTTTTCACGGAAGAATTGTTCCACCAGTTCCTGCAATTTTTGAATTTCTGCCATTTCATCATCCACGATCGCAATTCGCAGCATTCCCACACCTCCTTTGGCATATAAAACAGAAAAAGCGAACCACTTTCGTGATTCGCTTTCATTTTCTGGCTCCTCCAGTTGGACTCGAACCAACGACCCTGCGGTTAACAGCCGCATGCT
>ERZ808270.210-NODE-210-length-36667-cov-7.768082_pt1 | contig 36667 bp, 27 predicted proteins | sample MGYA00521082_ERZ808270 | MGnify/ENA primary metagenome ERZ808270 (study PRJEB31516, sample SAMN03275594) | gut metagenome | biome: mammalia-associated habitat; material: feces | host: Papio cynocephalus | place: Kenya | collected 2012-07-27 ... | reverse complement strand
TAATTCCTAATTCCTAATTCCTAATTCCTAATTCCTAATTCCTAATTCCTAATTCTAACACTCATTCCTTCCGACACTTTCTGGCTTCCATCCGTTATAACCTTGTCGCCAGCGGCAAGTCCAGACGTGACGATGACGCCATTATCGGTGAAATCTCCGAGTGTGATGTACTGTTGTTTTGCCTTTCCGCCAGCAGCAAGCCACACGAAGCGGCGGTTGTCAGAGTCGAGCTTCAGAGCATTAATAGGTATCACAAAGCCTGATGTTGCAGCTCCATCTCCTTCTGCGCTTCTACCTACATCTGTGAGTTTAACTCTACCCACCATTCCTGGCATCAGCTTTCCGTCGGTATGTTTAATGGCCAATTTCACATCGTAAGTATGCGATACGGCATTGGCTTCAATGCCTTTCTCTGTAATATAGGCATCATATACTTGTCCACCTACAGCTGCAACAACAACTTTTGCCTTAGCACCAATCTTAATAGCCGACACTTCTTTCTCAGGTATAGATATTTTCACATCAACACTCGATATATCGACAAGACGGAATATCTGTTGACCTGCCATCACGTTCATTCCACGCTCTGCAGTGCGCTCTGATATTACACCCGCGAAAGGAGCTGTCAACGATGTTCTTGTAAGCTGAGTGCGTGCAAGACGTTCTGAGGTTTGCGCCTGCTCAAGGGCTGTTTGCACCTCCACCCACCGTATGTCGGAAATGACACCCTGCTTGTGGAGTGGCTCATAACGACGATAGGCATCTTCTGCCTGGTTCAATGTGGCAAGAGCCATCTTGTGGGCATCGCGAAGCGATATTGGGTCGACAGTGGCAAGAAGTTGCCCTTTGGCTACGTGGTCGCCATTGTCGGCACGGAGAGCTACGATATTACCCGGTACCTCAAAACTTAAAGAAGTGCCAGTCTTTTCAACTACTGTTCCTACATAATCACCATATTCGTTGCCTGAAGTGTTTCCCACAGCAACAACTCCTACAACCACTGCCTCGCTTTGTCTCTCCTTCTTTTTGTCAGAACAAGATGTCAGCAATGCAATGACTCCCAAAAACACAATAGTGTAGATAAGACGTACTCGCATAATTGTTTTCTATTATTTATTACCTTACTATTTATTATGTCTGCAAATTTACACAAATTTACATACACGCAAAAAGGGAGCATCACAAAAATGATGCTCTGTTTTTCTTCTTTATTAGTATAAAAAAGGAAAAGCATGTCAGATATTACTCAATTCAAAGAATATTATTATCTAATTCAACTTTCGGATTTAGAGGAATGTAAAGAATTTAAAGTAGTTATCGCCGCCAATGGCGGCTTAGAAGTTAAAGACAATAGCAAAAAATGGCAAAATCGTGTGTAAAAACTATACATATAGACTTTTGCATATGGCTTTAAATTCTCTAACTTCTTTAATTTCTTTAAATTCCACAAATCAGAAACTTAAGTTATCTAACATAATGGCATAACTGGGAGAGGGAGAGCCCTCGCACCCTACATAAAAAGAATAGGCTGTGTCAAAATAATAAGCCGAGCGCAGACCGCGCTCGGCTTGTCGCTTGCCTTAGCAAGAATGGGTAAATAGCTCATGAGGGTGTGCAAAAGACTCGCAAATGGATTATCCATGGCGGAGGTCTCAGCCACGGATAAATAGCTAACTACAATTCGTCGAGATCTTCGCCCTTCCGCTCCATAATGGAGGCAGCGAGCCCGTCAGCCACCTGAATGATAGAAACGAGGGGATAGAGCTTGCGCGACGTGTCGTAGCAGCGCTCGTCCTCGTAGCTGTTCATGTTGAGCCCGAAGGCTCCCATGTGCCAGCGTATGGCGAGCATCTCGTCGTCCTGCAGGTCGAGTCCGCTACAAAGAAGAAGGATTACCGACTTCTCGCCATGTCCCATAGGGAAATTCTTGTACGTCACCTTGTAGCCCTCAGAGTCTTCCCACGTGCCGAGGCGTGTCTTGCGGCGCTTGACGGTGCGCTCGTAGATGTCGCTTTTGCATACATCGTGTAGCAAACTGGCAAGAATTACGCTCTCGCGTTTTACTTCATTGGCGAGTGTCGGCTCAAGCGGCTGCATCGCCTCATATACGGCAAGAGCCGCCTTGCAGGTGTTGAGCGAGTGTAGCACGAGTCCACCCGCAGTGTTGAGATGATGGCCAGCCGATGCGGGTGCTTCGTAGAACCCCATATCTTCAAGGTCGGCTATCACGTCTTCCACTCCGTCGCGTCCGGTAGAACGGAGGAGTTCGTTGAATTCTTCCTTATTTTTCTTTAAATCAAGTTCCATAGATATAATGTTTTAAATGAATGTTTCACAAACGCTTTATTCATATTCTTTTATAATCTCGCGCAACCTCTCCTTGTATTGCATGGCGTTTTCAAACCGTATTGCTTTCATTCCGAAAGCAATAGCAGCATCTACATTTTCCTGCTTGTCGTCTGCAAAGACACATTCCTCGGGGGTAAGTCCGAAACGTCGGCATGTCAACTCATATATGCCACGCTCTGGTTTAACTATATGTTCTTCAGAGGATACTATTCTGCCGTCGAGCAGCTGGAATATAGGATATTGCTGCATTGTGGTGTGCACGCAGCTGCACCAGTTTGTCAATCCATACAGTTTGTAGCCCTCAGCCTTGAGCCTCGCAAGCAGTTGGCGCATGCCTTTCATCTCCCCGATGACAAACTCGGTATAGCGATTGCCGAACTCTTCTATCTGCTTGGCATACTGCGGCATTGCCTGCTGCATATCGTTGATTATTTGGCTGAAAGGTTTTGACTCGCGGTCGAGGCGCTCATTCCAATGGTCGTCCATGAGATGACGGTAGAAATCGAGAGCATCATCATGCTTGTCAAACAACTGGTCGAGTATAAGGAAATAGTCATAGTCGACCAATACCTTACCAAAATCAAAAATCAGATTCTTTATCATGCTTACACAATCAAATACGTCACAATCAAATACGTAATAATCAAATACGCCATAAAGAGCCGACAACACTTTTCTTTAATTGTGTGTATATCGTCACTTTATGGCGCATAATTCCTAAACTCGTTTACTGACAGCATGTCGAAGACATGCGAAACTTAAATAAAATTATACTTAGATGATGCTGTTCTTCTTAGTCCACTCCACGATTTCAGGAATATATCCGAAAGCCAAACCGGTAACAGTGTCGGCGCAGCCGTAGTAAACTGCTATGCGACCAGTCTCCGGGTCGTGCACCTCGGCGCAGGGGAAGCAAACGTTTGGCACGTCGCCCATGCACTCGTAGGGAGTCTGCGGGGAGATGAGGTAAGGACCTGAGCGGTGGGTAGCCTTCCAAGGCTGCTCGAGGTCGAGCAGAGCCGAACCGAAGGCGTAAACGTAGCCGTTGCAAGAACGGAGCACGCCATGGTAGAACAGAAGCCATCCCTCAGATGTCTTCACGGGCACTGGACCAGCACCAATCTTCATGCACTGCCAAGCCGAAAGCTCAAAGGCAGCAGGAGCCATTACGTGGCGGTGGTGTCCCCAGAACTCCATGTCGGGCGACTCGCTATAGAAGATGTCGCCGAAGGGAGTGTGGCCCGTGTCGCTCGGACGGGAGAGCATTGCGAAGCGGCCGTTGATCTTCTCGGGGAAGAGCACGCCGTTGCGGTTGTAGGGCAGGAAGGCATTCTCAAGCTGATGGAATGTCTTGAAGTCCTTTGTCCATGCGATGCCGATGGTCGGGCCGTGATAGCCGTTGCACCATGTCACGTAGTAGCGGTCCTCGATGAAGCATACGCGCGGGTCGTAGCCATACACCCACTCGCCGATTTCCTTGTCGTCGCACTGGAAGCGCAGCGGCTCCTCATTGATGTTCCAGTTGACGCCGTCCTTGGAGAAGCCGACGTGGAGCACCATGCGGCGGTTGGTGTCGTCGCAGCGGAACACTCCGGCGAAGCCCTCGCCGAAAGGCACTACTGCACTATTGAATATACTATTGCTCGTAGGCAGCAAGTCGCGCGGAATAATCGGGTTCTTTGAACAGCGCCACAGCGGAGAGCGTGCGTCTTCCGGACGCTCTTCCCAAGGCATGTTGGGAAGCGGATTGCCTGAAATGATAAGTTTGCTCATAGTTGTTAATATTTAGAAGTTTTTTATTTTTTCTTGTCTGGATACGTGAACGGCACAAACCATGTGATGAGGAATGCCGGAATGGTGCAGAAGAGCACGAAGATGAAGAAGTCGCGGTAGCCAAGCCAGTCGCTCACATATCCGCTGAGCATACCAGGCAGCATTACACCGAGGTTCATGATGCCCGAAGCGAAGGCATAGTGTGCCATCTGGTGCTTGCCCGGCGCTATCTGCTGCATCATGAAAAGCGTAAGCCCAACAAAGCCGAAACCGTAGCCGAAATACTCGAGCACGATGCCACCGCCAATGAGCCACAGACTTTCGGGCTGGTAAATGGCAAGCAGCGTATATGCCACAAACGGCAGGTTGAACACGCAGCAGAGCGAGAAGAGCGACTTCTGCAGTCCACGATGCGCCACATAATATCCGGCAAGAATACTTCCAATGACGAAGGCGGCTGCACCGAACGTGCCGTAGCACAAGCCTATCTCCTGCTCGGAGAGTCCGAGTCCCTGGTCGGCACGGTCGGCCTTGAGAAACAGCGGCACTATCTTCATGACAAATCCCTCGGCAAAACGGTAGAGAATGATGAAGACGATGTAATATACGATGTGGCGCTTGCGGAAGAGATCGACAAAGACATTGCCCAGCTCAACCATCGTTTCCTTGAAGCCCGGACGTTCAGTCTTGTCTCTTGGGGTCTCGGACGGCACAAACTTCATATTATAGAGTCCTAACACCACCATGACAATGCCGATGACAGCCATAATGACTGTCCACGCGAGCACTGTGGCATGGCGCTTGGCAGCGGCAATGGCGGCAGCGTCAAGTCCAGCGGTATCGCCTGTGTAACTGTTGATGAGCACGCCTGCCAAATAGACAAGTCCTCCCGTGGCGGCAATCTTGGCGATGTTGTAGAACGCGCCCTGCCACCCTATGTAGCGCGCCTGGTCGTCCTTGGACAGCGAAGCCATGTACACGCCGTCTGCAGCCACATCGTGCGTGGCGCCGCTGAAAGCAATGACGGCAAGCAAGGCAATGCACACTGCAAAGAAATTGGGCAGATGAAGAGCCAGTGCCACCAGTCCAAAGAGGCATCCCGTGGCTATCTGGGTTACGATAACAAAGAATTTCTTTGTCTTGTATATTTCGAGAAGCGGGCTCCAAAGTGGCTTCAGTGTCCATGGCAACATGATGAGCGATGTCCAGAAGGCTATTTGGGCGTCGCTTACATCAAGCCCCTTGAACATTAGTACACACACCATATTGAGCACGACAAATGGCATACCCATGGCGAAATAAAGCGTCGGCACCCACGAAATGGGGCTTCTTCCCTTAGTAATGTTTGGTTCCATTAATTTTGTTTTGTAATTATTAGTTTTATCAGTAAGTTTCTTATGCAAAAGTAGGAAAAAAAAATGATACACGTGGAGGCGACAGTTATTTATTTTGCTTGGCAAGCGGAAAAACTGTCGCGACATACGTTCATTTCCATTTGTTGACGGCATTGATGACAATGTCGGCTTCGTCGTCTGTCATGGCAGGACTGATAGGCAATGACAGCTCCTCACGGTGGATGCGCTCCGTTATGGGTAGCGTCATGTGGTTCCATTCCGAGTAGGCATTCTGCTTATGTGGCGGAATGGGGTAGTGTACGTCTGCCTGCACTCCATTGTCGAGGAGAAACTGCCTTAGCTCGTCGCGATGCCCGCACATCAATGGGAAGATGTGGAAGACGCTGTGCTGCCAATAGTCGATGGACGGTAGTCTGACCGCCTTGTTGCTTATGTTGTCGATGTATCGTCGCGCAATCTCGCGTCGGCGCTCGTTCTCCTTGTCAAGATATGGAAGCTTAACGTCGAGCACGGCAGCCTGTATTTCGTCGATGCGGCTGTTGCGTCCGACAGTGTCAAAGACGTAGCGGCGTGCAGAACCGTAGTTGCCGAGTTTGCGCACCATGGCTGCCAAGGCGTCGTCGCTCGTCGTCACCGCTCCTGCGTCTCCCAGCGCTCCCAGGTTCTTGCCTGGATAGAAGCTGTGGGCAGCCGCGTCACCAAGCGAACCAGTGCGCCAGGATGCGAAGCGGCAACCGTGCGCCTGTGCGTTGTCCTCGATGAGCTTGAGATTGTGCTTGCGGCACAATTCCCCTATATGCTCCGTGAAGGCGCAGCGTCCGTAGAGGTGAACAATCATTATGGCACGTGTGCGTGGTGTTATGGCTGCTTCGATTAGACTGTCGTCAATCTGGAGAGTGTCCTCACGTGGCTCGACGAGCACTGGCTGCAAGCCGTTCTCTGTGATGGCAAGGATGGTGGCGATGAAGGTGTTGGCTGGCACGATGACCTCGTCGCCATCATTTATTATTCCCATTTCCTTGTAGGCGCGCAGGATGAGCGTGAGCGCGTCGAGTCCATTGCCGCATCCTATGCAATGGCGTGTGCCGATGAATGAGGCGTAGTGGTGTTCAAACTGCTCGGTGGCGTCACTGCGCAGGTACCATCCGCCATCGACGACACGCTTCACGGCTCTGTTGATTTCTTCTGCATGAAGTGCGGTTACAGCTTTTAGGTCGAGATATTTTATCATAGAGTGAAACAGTATTTTAAAGTCACGGAGCATCCGATGTTCTCTTTGAAATCGCAGAGTCCGTAGTTGGGTATGCCGTTCTCCGTTGACGGACCGATGTCGAGAATGTGCAATCCCTCGTCATGGTAGTGGAGAAAGAGTGAATACGTGAGGCGGTTCATTGGGCGCAGGGCGGAAAACTCCCTTATGTCTCCCCAATAAACAACTTGCGCCACGCCCTCTGCCACATGGAACACCTGCGCCGCGGCAACGTCGTTGCCATCGTGCTCAAGCACGAAGAAGTCAGCCCGTACAACATTGCTGACCGTCTGCCACACCTGCTCCAGCGTCATGCGTAGGGGAAAGCCGCGCTCCTCGCGGTTGCGCCTGATTATGTCGTAGGCTCGTGCCACCTGCTCGCGACAGCCAGAGTCGAGTTTTGTCAGACGGAAGTTCTCCTTCAAGGCATGATGAAGATTCTTGCGTGCGCTGCGGTCGATAAATTCCTCGTAGCGTGGGATGCGTGCGAGGTCGACATGATAGTTGAGATCGACGTGCTCCACTCGCATCTTCCTTGCCATAACGCCTACCCATTTGGAGAGTTGCGTTTCGTCGTAGACAAGCGGTTGGAGAGTTATGCACAGCTTTAATCCGCGCTCCTTGGCATAGTCAATGAGCAACTGCACAGCCTCCTCCATGCAGGAGAGATGCTGCGTGCCGTTCGTCGTGAAGCCTCCGAAGGGTGCGGAGAACGGCGAAAGAAGCCGGTCGCCACGTCTTCCGAGTACCATGCCGAAGCGGTGCTTTGTGTCGTCGAACGACAGATAGCGAATGTCATCCGCCTTCTCGCGGTTGAGTTCGGCAAACCGAACGCTGTTGAATACGTGCTGGGGCTTGTAGAGGCGAGCGTACTCCTCACTTGAAAGTTCGGTTATCTTCATCGTTCGCCCTTTCCGTTCTCTGTCGCTTTCTTGTATTTCAGAAACTCTTCATAGTCGTAGATGTAGTCAGACTCGTCATACGGTTCGGAGGCGAGCACAAGACACACCGCACCAGAGGAGAAATCGTCGAGCGTGCGCCAAATGCCCGTCTCGATGATCAGACCTTGATAGGGGTGATTGAGAAGAAACTTGCGCTTCTCCTTTCCGTCGTCGAGCGTCACCGTGAAGCTGCCGCTGAGAGCTATGAGCAGTTGCTTCAGCCGACGGTGGGCATGACCTCCGCGGCTCTCTCCTCCAGGAACGTCATAGAGCCAATAGGCACGTGCGATGTGGAAGGGCACATCCTTGTACTCCTCCACAACAGAGAGATTGCCACGGCGATCGACGATTTTCTTTATTTCGATAATCTTGGCTTCTGAAACTTTCATCTTGCTTTAATTATTCAGAGTTCGTTTTTGAGAGTGGGTAAAAAGGCAGAATTGCAACTTTTTTCCCCACTCTCCTCCATTATTTCTCCATATAAGGGTCGGTGCCGAGAACGGTGGCAGCGAGGCGCTTCGCCTTGTCGCGGAGCGGAGTGGTTGCGTCGTCAGGATTGCCGTAGCACAGCACTACGCCCATACGTCTGCCGACATGTGCCTCTTGCTTGCCGAAGATTCTGATGCGCGTGCGATCCTCGCGCAATGCGTCGACGAAGTTGTAAGGCAGAGGTTCATTGCTTTCCTCCGGCGAGAGCACCACGGCGCTTGCACCTGCGTGCTCCAGATGGATGCCGGCGATGGGCAGTCCCATTACGGCGCGGAAGTGAAGCTCAAATTCCGAGAGATTTGTAGTGTGACCAAGCGTCACCATACCCGTGTCGTGCGGACGTGGTGAGAGTTCGGAGAATATCACTTCTCCCTGCTTCGTCAGGAAGAACTCCACGCCCCACAATCCGGCACCCGTCAAAGCGCGTGTAACCTTCTCTGCCATATCCTCAGCCTTGCGAAGCTCTTCTTCGGGGATGGCAAACGGCTGCCAGCTCTCGCGATAGTCGCCGCCCTTCTGCACATGGCCTATTGGCGGGCAGAACAGCGTTGGACCGTTCTTCTGCGTCACGGTGAGAAGTGTGAATTCGGAGTCGAAATGTATAAACTCCTCGATGATAATCTCCTTCACGTCACCGCGGCTTCCTTCCATGGCGTCGTTGAATGCCTTCTCCAGTTCCTCAGGCTTGCGCACGATGCTCTGTCCGTGGCCCGACGACGACATGAGCGGCTTTATGACGCAAGGAAAGCCAATCTCCTTAGAGTGTTCGCGGAGCTGTTCAAGCGTCGTGGCGTAGAAGTATTTTGCCGTGCGCAGTCCAAGTTCCTTGGCAGCGAGGTCGCGTATGGCCTTGCGGTTCATCGTGAAGTTTACGGCTCTTGCACTCGGCACCACCTGGATACCCTCGCGCTCGAAATCGAAGAGACGCTCCGTGCGGATAGCCTCAATCTCCGGCACGATGATGTCGGGGCGGTGCTTCTCAACGACGGCAGTAAGGGCGTCGCCGTCAAGCATGTTGAACACCTCGTGCTCGTCAGCCACCTGCATAGCAGGCGCGTTGTCGTATCTGTCGCATGCCACGACATATTGTCCTGCGCGTTTTGCGGCAATCACAAATTCCTTGCCCAGTTCGCCCGAGCCCAATAGCAATATCTTTTTCATCTTATCGGATTTTAATAATGTATTCACTCATGAATGACGCACCCGGCTGGAGATGGTTCATGAGATACTTGTCGTGGAATTGTCCACGGTATTCAAAGTGGTCGTGAACGCCATACCACGGTTCGATGCAGAGGAACGGCGCGTGCTTGCCGTAAGGCGTCCAGAGTCCTACGCAGGGAGCGTTGAAGCTCACGGTTACAGCGGGGCTTGCCGTGGCAGGATCGAGAATCTCAATCTCGCGCAGTTGGCAGTGGTCGATGATGACGGCGTCGTCCTTGAAGCTCTCCTCGTTGAAAGCCCAAAGTCCGTTTTGGCATCCCTCCAGTTCGTAGCGGTCGTCGGTGATACATCCCTCGTGGTTGCCAAAGATGCGCTCAATCTTTTCTCCGTTGTCGAAGCGCAGGCATCCGCGCACGGGGGAGCCTTCCTCAACGCCCGGCAGATAGAAAGCAGGGTGGGCACCAATCTGGAAGTGAATTTCGCGGTTGTCCGTGTTGTGTACGTGCCAGATGACGTGTATCTCGTTTTTGACAAGCTTGTAGGTCACGGAGAGCATGAAGTGGTAGGGATATTGTCGGAGAGTGTTCTCCGTGTCGGTGAGCACGAAAGTCACGCGGTCGTCAGCCTTCTTGATAAGGTGGAAGTTCATGTCGCGTGCAAATCCGTGGCGTCCCATTTGGTAAGTGTCGCCATCTGTGCGGTAGGTGCCCTTCCAGAGTCCGCAGACGATAGGGAAGAGGATAGGCGAGCGGCGTCCCCAATAGCGGCTGTCGCCCTGCCAAAGATATTCTTTGCCTTCGTCGTCCTTGATGCTTTGAAGTTCGGCTCCGAGCTCAGACACTTCGATTGTCAAAAGTTCGTTTTGTAGTGTTTCCATAATCGGTCTTCTTTATTTTGTTCTTTCCTCAAACTTCTCCAAAAGCCATTTCTTCTGTTCGGCAATGGAAAGGTGGCTATTGTCGAGCACAAGTGCGTCGTCGGCCTGTCGCAGTGGCGACGTCTCGCGGTGGGTGTCGATGTAGTCGCGTTGCTCCACGTTCTTCAGAATCTCGTCGAAGTCGGCAGGCATACCCTTCGCCTGAAGCTCCTTGAAGCGTCGCTCGGCACGAATCTCTGGCGAAGCCGTGACAAATATTTTCAGTTCGGCGTCGGGGAAGACGACGGTGCCGATGTCTCTGCCGTCCATCACGATGCCCTTCTCCTTGCCCATGGCCTGCTGCTGCTCCACGAGTTTCTCGCGCACGAACGGCAGGGCGGCGACGGGGCTTACATGCTGCGACACTTCAAGAGTGCGTATCTCGCGTTCCACGCCTTCGCCGTTGAGGCAAGTCTCCGGCATTTTCGTCTCGGCGTTGATGCGGAACGAGACGCTCACCTCGGGCAACAGCCTTTTCAGCTCCTCCTCGTTGATGGAGCCGTCGGTTGCGAACAGATCATGGCGCATTGCAAACAGCGTCACGGCGCGATACATGGCACCCGTGTCCACGTATATGTAGCCCACTTCCCGGGCGAGGTCTTTCGCCATCGTGCTCTTTCCGCAAGAGGAAAAACCGTCGATGGCTATCACAATCTTCTTCATGTTGTAATGTATGTAATAAAATGTTGTTGTTTAAAGTGAGTAGGCGAGGTTCACGGTAATAGATGAGCTCGACACGTGGTACTTGCCGTAGGCTATGCCGAGCTTAAACCTGCTGAGGCTTGCTCCGGCTCCGAACGACAGTCCTGCCATGTGTGTGCTCTCACCGTCTGCCGACGCTGTCTTCATTTCGCTGGCGCGTCGGAAGTTGTAGCCCAAGGCAAGCCATATCGACTGCGAGATGTTGGCATCGAGTCCGAGCACGAGATGATTGAAGAAGCCGTAGTTCCAATGGGTTAGGTCGGCAAACGTAGCAGAGACGCGTAGTGGCGTGTGGGCAAGCTGCTTGCTCACGCCAAACTGCACGTCGATAGGCATCGGGTCGTACTCGTCGTCGTATGCCTTGAGCTGTCCGCCGAGATTCTTCGCCACGAGAGACAGCGACCATTCATGATCGCTGTCGTAATAGTTCACTCCGAGGTCCACCCCCGCTGCAGTCGACGTGTATCCGGCGATGTGCGACGTAATGAATTTCGCCGTGACGCCGCCCGCGAATCGGCTGCCGAGCATATAGGAGAAGTAGCCCGCCACGGCTATTTCGCGTGCGGCGAAAGTGCCGAGCTGCTGGTTGTTCTCGTCGGTGTGGCGTATCTTGCCGTAGTCGATGAACTGTCCGGTGACTGCCCATGACGCGCGTTCGCCAGCCATGCGGTTGAACGATGCACTCGCAGTCTTGGCTCCCGCCATGTAGGTCATGAAGTTCAGCCCTATTGTCTTGTCGCTAACAGAAGAGAGGAGGGCAGGGTTGCAGAATATCAGTGAGGCGTCGTCTTCTACGAGCGTCACGTTGTCGCCGCCCAGCGCTGCCGCGTGTGCACTGACGGGCAGGAGCAGGAAGTTGTATGCCGTCTGGCTCTCCTGCGCTGTCGTTGCCGTTGCCGTCAACACGGCTATTGTTGTCAATATCGCTTTCTTCATTCTTCTGCAAAGTTAGTCATTTTTATTATAAACGTTACTGCCAAACACTCTTTATTTAATGCAGTCGTCCTCTTTTATATAACGCAACAATTTCGGTTTTGTTGTATTGATGGATAAGTAGATGCTTAAATTTGTGGTTAATGAGTAGACCGGTATAAAAAACGAGGGGGTGTGTCAAAACTCGCTTGACACACCCTCTCCTCGATGATGCTTGTTGTTGTTTCCTTCGTGGTGAGTCTATTTCTCGCCCACAATCTCTTTGGCACGTTCGAGCGCCAGGTTGATGTGGCTGCAGATGTTCTCCTCGCCCACGATGTCGTAGAAACGTGCCTTCTGCAGTTGTGCGTGCACTTTCTCGTTTACGCCCGACAGCACGATGCTGATGCCCTCCTTCTTGCTCATGTTGCAGAGGTTGGTGAGGTTGTGGATGCCCGTGGAGTCAACGAACGGTACCTTGCGCATTCTTATTATGCGCACTTTCGGGCGGTCGCCGAAGGCAGCCATGATTTCCTCAAACTTGTTGCCGGCTCCGAAGAAGTAGGGGCCGTTGATTTCGTACACCTCCACGCCGTTCGGAATAGTGATGTGCTCAAGGTTGCCCTTGACGATGTCCGACTCCTCGCTGATCTCGTCCATGATGACCTTCACGTCCGTCGTTTCCGACATACGCTTCATGAAGAGCAGGCAGGCGATGATGAGTCCCACCTCGATGGCGACGGTGAGGTCGAAGATGATGGTGAGGAAGAAGGTGATGAGCAATACGGTGACGTCGCTCTTCGGATTCTTCATCAGTGCTAAGAACGAGCGCCATCCGCACATGCCGTAGCTCACGATAACGAGCACTCCTGCGAGACACGCCATCGGTATGTACTTTGCCAGCGGCATGAAGAAGAGGAAGATGAGCAGCAGCACAACGGCATGGATGATGCCGGCAACGGGTGTGCGTCCGCCGTTGTTGATGTTGGTCATTGTGCGGGCGATGGCGCCGGTGGCGGGTATGCCGCCGAAGAGTGGCGAGGCGAGGTTGGCAACGCCCTGCGCCACCAGCTCGGTGTTGGAATTGTGGTGGTCGCCCGTCACGCCGTCGGCAACGGTGGCAGAGAGCAGCGACTCAATGGCTCCGAGCACAGCGATGGTGAGTGCCGGTGCAACGAGGCTTTTTATTGTCTCCCATGTCATTGTGGGCACGTTCACGTCTGGAATGGCGTTGCTCACGGAGAAGCGGTCGCCGATGGTCTCGATGGTGGTAACGCCGCAGTATTGCTTCAGCAGCAGCGCGGCAACGGTCATGATGATGATGGCGACGAGCGAGCCAGGGATTTTCTTGCTGAACTTCGGTGTAAGTGCGATGATTGCTACGCTCACAATGCCCACGATGGAGCACCATAGGTCGGCAGTGGAGAAATGCTGTATGTAGCATCCCCATTTCTCAATGAAGTCGGACGGCACGGAGTCGATGTGGAGTCCGAAGAGGTCTTTTATCTGTGTGGTGAAGATGGTGACGGCGATACCGCTCGTGAAGCCAACGACAATGGGGTAGGGGATGTATTTGATGATGGTGCCGAGCTTGAGCAGTCCGAAGAGTATGAGGAACACGCCTGCCATGATGGTGGCGATGGTCAGTCCTTCGATGCCGTATTGCTGTATGATGCCGTAGATGATGATGATGAAGGCTCCCGTGGGGCCTCCTATCTGCACCTTGCTACCGCCGAGCAACGAGACGAGGAAGCCAGCCACGATGGCTGTGATGATGCCTTTCTCTGGCGTAACGCCGGAGGCGATGCCGAAGGCGATGGCAAGCGGCAGCGCCACTATGCCTACGATGATGCCAGCCATGAGGTCGGACACAAAAGTTTTCTTGTTGTACGCCCTCAGCGAGGCAATTAGCTGGGGCTTGAAATCGAATGTCTTCATCCGTCGAAATTAGTGTTGTATTATAAAATATGTGAATAGTTATCTTTTGTCCTATATCCTTGCAAACAATCTTATCGAATGCAAAATTAAGCATTTTTAAGGGAATAACAAAACAAAAGTTACAATAACTGGGAGAGGGGTTACAATAACTGGGAGAGGGGGCGCCCCCGCCCCCGACACGCCAACAACCATTGAATATGGTTTGTCCTTAAATTGGAGTGATAGAAATTAACGGAATTATACGGTATCTTAAAATTAACGGAATTATACGAAATTCTATTAGCGGATAGAGATTAATCGTATAATTCCGTTAATTTTATTTCGTATAATTCCGTTATCCGTGGCGGAGGTCTCCGGCCTCCGCTACATACAATCACTATATAAACAATCGGATAATAGTGTCGCTACTTGCTGCGGAGGCCGGAGACCTCCGCCACGGGTAAGACTAATTTTACTGTAACTGGGAGAGGGGGCGCCCCCGCCCCCGATAAGGAGAGTAGCTCTTTTGTATGTCGGGGGCGAGGGCGCCCCCTCTCCCAGTTATATTTTATGTTAAATTTGCAACTTGTATCGTTTTTATTTGTTTAATTTCTATAAAATATATAATTTTGCGCCAAAATAAAAATATAAATGTATATTGCGCGAAAGTTAACATCGTCGTAACTCTATTGTAATCGCCTGTATATACCTTTGCGCAGTGATTCCCGCATCGAGGCGTTTCGCACAACGCCATCAGTAAGTCTTTTTCTTATTCTCAAACATTCCACATACTAAAGTTGCTGATTTTTAATAATTAACATACATAATTAAATTTCTAAATTCTATGTTTATGAAACATTATTTACGATTTATGATTACCCTCATACTGGCGACGGTATGGAGTTTGGGGGGGTATGCGCAGACTACAGTGACATTCGATGCTACAAAAGATAAGAGTGCTACAGAAACACTAACGAAAGAAGGTGTCTCAATAATTTTAGAGAAGGGTTCAAATAATAGTTCGGGAAAACTTAATAATGGAACAGATTATAGAGCTTATTCTGGAAATAATTTGATTGTTAAATCTTCTGTAGGCAATATAACACAAATTGTTTTTACATGTACAGCAAAAAATACTAGCAAAGGCGGTCCTGGATGTTTGAATACTCCAAGTTTAGGTGATTATACTTATAGTTTACAAACAGGAACGTGGAAAGGTTCTGCAAATTCAGTTAGCTTTAAAACATCGAATCAGGTAAAGGCTTCTAAGATTGTTGTAACTATTGCTGCATCAAAAAAACTTACCTCTCTCGTTATCTCCGGCACACCCTCCAAGAAAACCTATAATGTCGGAGACCCATTCGACCCTAAAGGACTTGTTGTAACAGGTACTTACGATGACGAGTCAAGCGCAACAATCACTGATGGCATTACATGGGCAACAACTCCTGAAACACTTTCATTTGGTACAACTTCTTGTTCAGTTACTGCAACTGTAGGTGATATAACAAGTGCACCATATTCTGTAACTGGGCTGACCGTAGTTGCACCCACAACTCTTTCTTTTGACCAATCTTCTGTAGCTCTTACAACTCTCGACCTTTCTTCTTTCACAGGTCAGACTCCAACCCTTACGGCTGGCGACGAGACTTTGACAGGCAAATCATTCACTTATTCAAAATCGGGTGATGATATTTTCTCTTCTTTTAATGAGAAAACAGGTGTACTTGCTTTGAACGGCAATGAAGGAACTGCTACTGTGACGGCAAAATTCGCAGGCGACGGTACATACGCCTCTACTACTGGATCTTATACTATAAAAGTAAATAAGGTTTACTCTGACTTAGCTTCGTTTAAGAACGCTATACCTTCTACCGCATCAAGTTCAGCCCCGGTTTCTTTCTCTCTGAAACTTACAGATGCTATTGTTACTTATGTAAATGGTACTGACGCATATGTACAGGATGCAACAACTGGTGTATTTCTCTATGATTCTTCAAAAAAGGATGGAGGTAATGCCTTTGATCTGACTGCAGGACAAAAGTTCACAGGTGAAATAGACGTCACTGCATGTATGTATAATGGTATGGCGGAGGTAATGGCGTGGACTCCTGCTGCAGATGTTGTGAAGGAAGAGAATGTAGAAATTCCTGTAAAGACAGTTACTTTGTCAGAATTGAACGGCTCGGACTACAGTAAGTATGAATGTGTTCGAGTTAAAGTGGAGAACGCAACTGTTACTTCCGCATACAGTACGGCGAAAAAGGCTACAATTACTCAAGGTGATCAAACTTATCTTATCCATGGAGAAGTTTCTGGATTAGACGTAAATCAGGATGATGTTTGTGATTTTGTTGGCTATCCAATATATTGGAAAACAAAAAATTTAGATGAACATCAACTATCTATTTGGTCACAAGACGACATCATTGTTAAATCTTCTGTTGTAGCCACAACCCTCTCTTTCAACTCCGATTTCGATGCCACAAAAACATATACCTTTAGAAACGGCGTCGCTCCATCTGAATATACAAAACCGACTGTAACTGTAAATCCAACGGAAGCAACTGGTAAAGTTACTTATAAGAGTAGTGATACAGATGTTGTTGAAATTGGTGAGGATGGAACTTTGAACTTCGCAGGTAAAACGAAGTATGATACAGAGGCAACTATTACCGCACAGTTCATCGGTACTGGCAATTATACCAATTCTGAGGAAATCTCTTATAAGGTAAAGAATGTTGAGGCTAAGGCGACGCTTGCTTTCTCGGAATCTACTGTAACGGTTGTATATGGTAAAGAATCAGAATTCATTGCTCCTACTTTGACCTTGCTCGATGCAGAAGGTAATGAAGTAAAAGGTCAAACCTTATTGTATGATGTAACGCCTACTAATAGTGGTGTCGTTGAGATTAATGATGAAACTGGTGAAATAACGAAATGGATAAAGCCAGGAAATGTAACTATTGTGGCTTTAGTTATTGGGGGCGACTATGATAATATGTCAGCGTCTTATTCACTTAACTATGAAAAAGCCAATACAACAATTGAATTTGTAGAGGGTGAACACTCTGTTGATGTAAACAAGAGTCTTTCTGTAAAGGCTGTGTTGAAAGCTAACGATGTAGAGGTTTCGGATGCAACAGTTTCATATTCTTCTTCAGATGAAAAAATTGCCACTGTTGATGAAAATGGCAATGTTAATGCTGTAGCTGAGGGTAATGCAAAGATTACTGCTGCCTTTGCTGGTAATGATTATTATAATGCGGCTACTTCTGTAGAATATGATATTAATGTTAAGGACCCGAATAAGATTGAGGTGACGTTTGACTTTACAAATCCGACTACGCTTGGGTATAGTAAACCTTCGGATGGTGATGGAACAGATTTAGCAGAAGGAGCAACAATTACTCAAGGTGATGTTACCTTTAAAAATGAAAAGAATGCTTCAACTGCTACAAGATTTTGGAATAAAAAAAATACTATAACACTTCGTGCTTACCAAAATACAATACTTTCTTTAAGCGTCCCTGCAGGGTACAATATTACAAAGATTGTTTATGTTGATGGTAATAAGTGTGCAAACTTTACTTGTGATTCTGGAACATTGACTAAAGAAACACAAACCTGGGAAGGTAATGCTAATTGTGTAACAATGAACTTTACCAATGCAGGAACGTTCTCTTCAATGACAGTTAGCTATACACAATGTCCAGAAGTTGTTTTAGATGAAGATTCTACTGTAGAAGATTTTCTTAATCTTATAATAGACAATGCAGATAAAGTGGTTAATGCAAAGCTTATCCGTACAATGGTAGCTGACGGTGGTTGGTATACCTTCAGCGTTCCGTTTAATGTTGCCGATGTGAACACTACAGAGTTGGCTGGCGCTCAAGTTCGTAAATATAAGTCAATGAACGGCTCAATCATGGAGTTTGAAGCAACGACAGAGCTTAAAGCTGGACATGCTTATCTTGTTAAGCCGACAAAGGATGTCAAGAATCCGGTATTCAAAGGCGTAACTCTTTATGAAGGAGATAACTCAACAGATGGTGACAAAGGTTATGAATTTAATGCAACATTAGGCACTACAGACCTCGCAACCGACGGCACCAACCTCTTCCTTGGACCAGGAAACAAGTTCTACATCCCAACCGAGAAAGACCACACGCTGAAGGCTCTGCGTGGCTATTTCGTTGCTCCGTCGAGAGAATCGGGTGCACTGATGAGCATCCGCATCGACGACACAACAACATCGATAGCTGCTCTCAACGGCAATGCTGCTACGACGAATGGCAAGGTGTACAACCTCAGTGGACAGTATGTAGGCAACGACGTAAAGGCTCTGCCGAAGGGTGTATACATCGTTAATGGAAGGAAGTATATTGTAAAATAAGGAAAGGAATTGCGAAATGAAGAAATATATTAAACCGGAAATCGATGCCTTGGAGATGGAGACATTGCCTGCTATTGCAGCAGGCTCCTCTCTGAATGGTGATGGTACGAAAGGAAATCTTGAAGAAACAGAATATGTTGGTGCCAGCCTGGGTCGTGTAAAGCGTAAGGCGTTTGGCTCTATCTGGGAAGACCCTCTGGATGACGAGGAGGATGAAGAAGATGAAGATTTCTAAGGCGTAACGCCAAAGAACATTTGGTAATATAACTGGGAGAGGGGGCGCCCTCGCCCCCGATACAAACAGGTCATTATACGACTCTTCGCCAAATTATAGAGTTCCGTATAATTTCGTTGAATGTGTCGGGGGCGAGGGCGCCCCCTCTCCCAGTTATGGTTCAATTAATCTTACCCGTGGCGGAGGTCTCCGGCCTCCGCAGCAAGAAGCGACTCTATTATCCGATTGTTTCATATAGTGATTGTATGTAGCGGAGGCCGGAGACCTCCGCCACGGATAACGGAATTATACGGAATTGAATTAACGGAATTAACGATTAATTTCTATCCGCTAATAGAGTTTCGTATAATTCCGTTAATTTTAAGATTCCGTATAATTCCGTTAATTTTAAGATTCCGTATAATTCCGTTAATTTTTATCACTCCAATTTAAGGACAAACCATATTCAATGTTTGTTGGCGTGTCGGGGGCGAGGGCGCCCCCGCTCCCAGTTATTTTTTATCCCTCCGTTAACTTTTTTATTGCGTGTCACGGCTGTTGAAGATGCGTGTCACGGCTGTTGAAGATGCGTGCCACGGCTGTTGAAGATGCGTGCCTCGACCGTGGCGAGCTAACTCTAATGCCCCAAAGCAACAAGAAAACCCAAACTTGAATAAAAGCTAATAACCTCAATTCGTTAGCCTCATGGTTTGCACAATGAATAAAAAGATGTAACTTTGCATTTGGTTAAAACATAAAAATAAACCCATAAATAAAAGTGGAACCGAAAAAATCGAAGAAAGCAGACCTTGAGCACAGACGCCCACTATGGTTCTTGATAGGCCTCGTGGCACCGCTTCTGCTGCTTGTGCTGGCGCTGGAGCTTCCCTTGGGAGGCAGCTCCAACGACGCCGATGCCGACCTGCCCGACGACTTCCTGCAGGAAAGCGAGCTGCTGCCCGCGCCCGACCAGCACGACATGGTGGCAGCCGTTGAGCCGCAAGCAAAGAAGGCATCCTCCAGTCGTGTCAACATCGTCGACGAGAAAACGCAGATGGAGAAGCTCAACGACATCACGAAGATGCGCACCGTCGGCGACGGCGACGCAAACGGCGACGGCAACGCCGCGTCGGGCGGCAAGAGCGACGACTCCGACGCGCAAACCCTGCAGCCCGTGGCAGTAGACATGGGCGACAATCCGCTCAACTTCCGTGTCGTTGAGCAACTGCCGGAGTTTCCCGGCGGAATGTCGGCATTCGTGAAATGGCTGACCGACAACCTTCGCTATCCCTATGCCGCCCAGCAGCAGAAGATGGAGGGACGTGTCGTCGTCTCTTTCGTCATCAACCGCGACGGAAGCACGGCTGACATAAAAATAATGAAGTCGGCAGGCTCTCTGCTCGACCGCGAGGCGCTCCGCGTGGCACGCATGATGCCGCGGTGGAAGCCAGGCATAGCCAACAACAAGCCTTGCCGCACGCTTTTCGCCATACCGATAGATTTTAAAATCTGATAAATAACAACCCTCTTAACACAATAGACAATGTTGACATCCGACGAAATTCTCAAGCTCTTCAATAGCTATCTCGACGCAATGCCTTACGACCGTAAGCCCGCGTCGCTCTATGCCCCTATCCGCTACGTGCTGTCGCTCGGCGGCAAGCGCATACGCCCGGTGCTCATGCTCCTCGCCTACAATATGTTCCGCGACAATCCTGAGTCGATACTCATGCAGGCAAGCGCCATAGAGACCTACCACAACTACACTCTTCTCCATGACGATCTCATGGACAACGCCGACCTGCGGCGCGGACACGAAACCGTACACCGGCGCTGGGACGCCAACACAGCCATCCTCTCCGGCGACTCCATGCTCGTGCTCGCCTATCAGCGCATGGCGCAATGCCCGTCGGAACATCTCGCTGAGGTGCTCTCGCTCTTCACGAAAACGGCTCTTGAGATTGGCGAGGGACAGCAGTACGACATGGACTTCGAACACCGCAACGACGTCTCCGAGGCGGAATACATCGAGATGATACGCTTGAAGACAAGCGTTCTTTTAGCTTGTGCGCTGAAAATAGGTGCCCTCCTTGCCGGTGCGTCCAAGGAGGATGCCGACAATCTCTATCGCTTCGGTGAGCAAGTGGGGCTTGCCTTCCAGCTGCAGGACGATTATCTCGACGTCTACGGCGACACGAAGGTGTTCGGCAAGGCCATCGGGGGCGACATCACGTCCAACAAGAAGACCTACATGCTCATCAACGCTTTCAACCGTGCCGATGCCGAGCAGCGCGCCGAACTCCAGAAGTGGGTGGACGCGAAGCAGTTCGACCGCCAGGAGAAGATAGCCGCTGTGACGCGCCTCTACAACGCCATCGGCATCGACCGCCTCGCTCAGCAGAAAATAAGGCATTACTTCGATGCCAGCCGCCAGTACATCGACGCCGTGTCAGTGGCTGGCGAGCGCAAGAAGGAGTTGCTTGCCTATGTAGAGCGCATGATGAAACGCCAGTACTAAGAAGAACGGAACGTATCTGAAAAAAGGAAAAAAGAGTATAACCAATGAACTTCATAGACACACATACGCATCTCGACGGGGAAGAGTTTGCCGCCGACCGCAGCGAGGTCATGGCGCGTGCCCGTGAGGCTGGGGTGGAGAAGGTGTTTCTGCCTGCCATCGACCTTGCCTCTGTAGCCACGGTGCTCGACGTCTGTAGGCAGTATCCCGGCTATGCCTATCCGATGATAGGTCTGCATCCGGAGGAAGTGAAGGCCGACTGGCGTAGCCAGCTTGCCGCCATGCGCGAGATGCTTACGCCCGACAATCCTTTTATAGCCATCGGCGAGGTGGGGCTCGACTACTATTGGTCGCGCGAGTTTGCAGATGAGCAGCTTGAAGCCTTTGAGGAGCAAGTGAGATGGTCGGTGGAGACGCGCCTGCCGCTCATGATACATTGCCGCAAGGGACAGAACGAGATGGTGCAGCTGCTTCGCCGCTATGCTGCCGACCTGCCCGGCGGCGTCTTCCATTGCTTCACGGGCAACGCACACGAGGCGGAAGAGTTGCTGCAGTTCGACAACTTCGTGCTCGGCATCGGCGGCGTGCTCACCTTCAAGAAGAGTCATCTGCCGGATGTGCTTCCTTCCGTCGTGCCGCTCAGCCGCATCGTGCTCGAAACCGACTCTCCCTACATGGCTCCAGTACCGATGCGCGGACAGCGCAACGAGAGCGCCTTCGTGAAGCTCGTTCTTGAGAAGCTCGCACAGTGCTACGGCGTCAGTGATGAGGCTGTTGCCGAAGCCACTAACGCGAACGTGAAAAGGATATTCAAGAAAATTAGTTAACGAAGATTAAAAAACTTTCGTATATTCTATTCTTACATAAAAAAAACGTACCTTTGCAATCGCTTTTAAGGAGAGGTGCTCGAGTGGTTGAAGAGGCACGCCTGGAAAGCGTGTATACCCCCAAAGGGTATCGTAGGTTCGAATCCTATCCTCTCCGCGAAAGTCAGCGCGACGTGTCGTAAGGCACAAGTCGGGCTGACTTTTATCGTTTCATGGGGTTGACTGGATTTGACAGCGGGATGAAATGGTATGTAAGCACGCGGAGCCTCGATGGCTAGCTCCTAAATCTGAGTGATCAAAAATTTAATTGGCGAAAACAACTACGCTCTCGCTGCTTAATCGAAGTACAGTAGATTAGCTTTATTCCGCCACAAGGTTGGCGGAACGAGACATCGCTCCAAGGATGTTGTTCCGAATCTGAGGGTCAAGCGGTGCAGGTAAATCGGAAATAGCCATGGCGTGCCTCGCCGTCGTGGTGAAAATTTAGAGGATAAGGTTGCGATTGGTGGTCCGGGTCTTGTCGCAACTCGAAAACCGAAGGCCGGAATAAGCGTGTAGAAAGCGTATGGTTTCCCTGTTTGGACGTGGGTTCGAATCCCACCAGCTCCACCCAACCATCTAAAAAGTCGCTGCTTGGCAGCGGCTTTTTTTGTTGAATAATAGTTGCATTAGGGCGTTTTTTCAGCAAATAATTGTAACTTTGCACCACGTATTTTCAACAAAAAACATTAGAATTTTATGGGAGGCATATTTGGCGCCATTTCCAAGAAAAGCTGCGTGGCAGACGTTTTCTATGGAACTGATTACAACTCACATCTCGGAACACGCCGCGGCGGACTGGCGATGTACAGTAAGGAAAAGGGGTTCACACGCTCCATCCACAACCTGGAAAGTTCGTATTTCCGCACGAAGTTTGAACCCACGCTCGACCGCTTCGAGGGAAGCACGGCGGGCATAGGAGTGATAAGCGACACCGACGCCCAACCGCTTGTCATCAACTCTCACCTCGGACGCTTCGCCATCTGCACCGTGGCAAAGATTGTGAACATCGAGGAACTGACGAAAAAATTGCTTGAGAAAAACATGCACTTTGCCGAATTGTCGCAAAGCGCCACCAACCAGACCGAACTCGTTGCCTTGCTGCTTATTCAAGGCAAGACTTTCCTTGAGGGCATAGAGAATGTGTACCACAACATCAAGGGCTCGTGCTCGATGCTCATCCTTACAGAAGACTCGCTTATCTGTGCCCGCGACGCATGGGGACGCACACCTATTATCATAGGCAAGAAGGACGGCGCTTATGCTGCTTCGAGCGAATCGACATCTTTCCCAAATCTTGATTACGAGGAGTGCTACAACGTCGGACCAGGCGAGGTGGTGAGCCTCAACGCCGACGGCATCACGCAGTGGCGCCCAGCCAACAAGAAGATGCAGGTTTGCTCGTTCCTGTGGGTCTACTACGGATTCCCTACGTCAACCTACGAGGGAAAGAACGTCGAGGAGGCTCGCTTCACCAACGGCTACAACCTCGCCAAGACCGACGATGTGGAGGTAGACTGCTGCTCGGGTATTCCCGATTCGGGCACGGGCATGGCTATGGGCTACGCTGCCGGCAAGGGTGTGCCCTATCAGCGCTGCATCGCCAAGTACACTCCGACATGGCCCCGCTCGTTCATGCCTTCCAACCAGTCGATGCGCTCGCTTGTGGCAAAGATGAAGCTCATCCCCAACAAGGCGATGCTCAAGGGCAAGCGTGTGCTCTTCTGCGACGACTCTATAGTGCGCGGCACGCAGTTGCGCGACAATGTGAAGGTGCTGTTCGACCAGGCCGGACTCAAAGAGTGCCACATGCGCATAGCCTGTCCGCCGCTCGTCTATGGCTGTCCGTTCATCGGCTTCACGTCGTCGAAGAGCGACATGGAGCTTATCACACGACGCATCATCGAGAAGTTTGAGGGCGACGCAAACAAAGACCTCGACAAATATGCCACTACCGACTCGCCACAGTACAAGCGCATGGTGGAGGAGATACGTCGTGAGCTTGGACTCACATCGCTGAAGTTCAACACCATCGAGCAACTCATTGCTGCCATAGGCTTGCCAAAGTGCAAGGTGTGCACCCACTGCTTCGACGGATCGAGCGCATACACGCTTGAGGAACAGGCCGACGAATAAACGCCACGACTGGCAATAGAAAGCCCTACGAGAAGAACCACAGCACAGCCCTTGATGCCGGCAAGCTTGCCAGCGAGCTTGCTGTGAAGAACCTCATACTCTACCATACAGAGGAAAAGACGCTCTCTACTCGCCGCGATACCTACACGCGCGAAGCCGCCCAGAACTTCAAGGGCCGCATCGTCGTGCCCGACGACCTGGAGGTCATTGAACTGTAACTGGGAGAGGGGGCATTGAACAGTAACTGGGAGAGGGGGCGCCCCCGCCCCCGACACGCCAACAACCATTGAATATGGTTTATCCTTAATTTGGAGTGAAAAAAATTAACGGAATTATACGGAATATTATTAACGGAATTAACGATTAAACTCTATATCCGCTAATAGAGTTTCGTATAATTCCGTTAATTTTAAGATTTCGTATAATTCCGTTATTTTTAAGATTTCGTATAATTCCGTTAATATTATTCCGTATAATGCCGTTATACGAACTCAAAAATTAACGGAATTATACGGAATTGAATTAACGAGTATTACACGGATTCAAATGATTGTCGTCGTATAATTACCGTTAATATTATTCCGTATAATGCCGTTATCCGTGGCGGACGTCTACGGCCTCCGCTACATACAATCACTATATAAACAATAGGATAATATTGTCGCTACTTGCTGCGGAGGCCGGAGACCTCCGCCACGGGTAATACTACTGTTTGTCATGGCGTTACTCGAAATATAGGTTGGTTCAAAACTCAAAACTCAAAATACAAGAACTCCCCTTCTCCCAGTTATTTTTTATGCTATGCTTGCCAGCTCCATTTCTTTTGACTACTTTTGCAGCCATGAAAAAGAAAGAAATGTGCTACATAGCGATTGTAGCTTTGCTTGGCGTGTCGCTGTTGACCGGATTCGCCGTGGAAGTGTTTGGAATTGACCTTGGCAACTGGTCGTGGGTGGCGCGTTGGGTGTCGTCGCCCGTCGCGCTTGCCATAGGTTTTGTGTTTGCCTTGCTGTTTGGCAAGGCGTTTCCCGATTTCAACAAGGCGATGTCGAAGAAGCTGTTGCAGTACTCGGTCATCGGTCTTGGTTTTGGCATGAACGTAAACAAGGCGATAGCGTCGGGAGCCGAGGGTATGATGTTCACCATCGTCAGCGTGTTCGGCACGCTCGCTCTTGGCTGGCTGTTCGGCAGAAAACTGCTGAAGGTCGACTGGCAGACAAGCTATCTGCTGTCGTCGGGAACTGCAATATGCGGCGGATCTGCCATTGCAGCCGTCGGCCCTGTGATTAAAGCCAAGGCGGAGAGCATGTCGGTGGCATTAGGCGTGGTGTTCATCCTCAACGCCATTGCGCTGTTTGTGTTCCCCTACATAGGCGACGCCTTGGGAATGACGATGAAGCAGTTCGGAATGTGGGCGGCAATAGCCATTCACGACACGTCGTCGGTGGTGGGTGCCGGAGCAGCCTACGACCAGATGCACCCCGAGCTTGTGGCGTCGCAGGGCGTGAGCGCACTTGAGGTGGCGACAACCATAAAGCTTACACGTGCCCTATGGATTGTCGTCGTCGCGCTTGTCACCCCCTTCTTCTTCCGCAAACGCCTAAATGCCGACGGCGAGGGCACTAAAAAGCCTTGGTATCAGTGCGTGCCGCGCTTCATCGTGTGGTTCATCATAGCCATTCTCTTCAACACCTACATTCTCAGCAACGCCACACTCATCGGCGACACCGCCGCTACCGCAGGCAGCGCGTTCAGCGGAGCCGTCAACAAGTTGGCGAAGCATCTCATCACGCTCTCGCTCTTCTTCATCGGAGCGTCGCTCACACGTGACACGCTGCGCAGCGTTGGTATAAAGCCGCTCATACAGGGCGTGTTGCTATGGATAAGCATAAGCGTGATTAGCTTGGCTTACATTCTGTAACTGGGAGAGGGGGCGCCCTCGCCCCCGACAAGCAAAAAAGTCTCATTACGAGTCGTTAGTCGGGGGCGATTTCACCGACCGCTCTATTTTCTACACATCGCGAAACATTGTGAACCAAGGTGTGAAAGGAATGCAGGAAGTGGAGAATGGCAAGAAAGAGAACTGGAACTATCTTTTGGCTCCAGTATATACGATATGTCTGCTTAACTACGACATCGATGTGTTCACACCGACAAAGTTCCGCACAGACGTGGCACTTATGGATATATCGGGGGCGAGGGCGCCCCCTCTCCCAGTTATTTTGTCGGGGGCGAGGGCGCCCCCTCTCCCAGTTATTTGAGAAAAAAAATTGCGGCACTACTCTCGCCGAGTGGTGCCGCAATCACTATGTTTAACTGAAAATACTTTTCGTAATCAATGAAGATTCTCACGAACCTCCATGCTACCTGTTAAACAATCGTTCAATTTACCTTAAACCTAATAACTAAAAACCTAAATCTATTACTACTAACCTAAACAATCTATTAATCTTTTTGACGATGCAAAGGTACTATTGTTTTTCTGTGTACGCAAACAATTTTCAGAAAAACCACATTTCCTGCTGTTTTTATTGATATAAAGCAAGTGAAAGCACTTTTGAAAGTGCGATTGTAAGCCGATTTTGCATAAGACGACATGAATGACTGTCATTCATGTCAAGTGAAGCGTGGAAGGCGTGTGGAAATACATCGTGGCAATATATAGGGTGGAAAAAGAAAAAAAATCGGTCGTAATTGCCTTTATGTGCGAGAAAATAAGTAAGTTTGCACCTATAAAACATTTTTTGAAAAATGACTTATACTATTGAAAAAGTAACCACACTCATTGGAGCCCACCGCTTTGGCACGTCAGACGCCAACATCGGGTTCTTGCTAACTGATAGCCGCTCACTCTGCTTCGCCGAGGAAACGCTCTTCTTCGCCTTGAAGTCGGGACGCAACGACGGCCACAACTACATACAGGACCTCTATCGTCGCGGAGTCAGAAACTTCGTGGTGGAGCACGTGCCCGTCGACTATGCCTCGACTTATTCTGACGCCAACTTCCTGCGTGTGGAGGACACGCTGGTGGCATTGCAGCGTCTTGCAGAGCGCCATCGTGACGAATATGATATTCCTATCGTCGGCATAACAGGCTCCAACGGAAAGACCATCGTGAAGGAGTGGCTCTATCAGTTGCTGTCGCCGGAGACGAATGTGACACGTTCGCCGCGCAGCTACAATTCGCAGATTGGCGTGCCGCTCTCCGTTTGGTTGCTCAATGAGCAGAGCCAGGTGGGTGTGTTTGAGGCTGGCATCAGTGAGCCGGGCGAGATGCTTGCTCTGCGCGACATCATTCAGCCTACGATTGCCGTGCTGACATTCATCGGCGACGCCCACCAGAAGAATTTCTCGTCGCTTGAAGAGAAATGTCGCGAGAAGATAACTCTCTTCCACGATGCAAAGACCATCGTCTATTGTAAGGACGACACGCTCGTCGACAACGTTGTGAAGAGCTTCGACTATAAGGGTGAGAACCTCTCGTGGTCGATGAAGGACCCGTCGGCAGCGATGTTCGTGAAGAGTGTGGAGAAAAAGGACTTCACGTCTGTCATACATTATATATATAAAGGTGAGGAGGGAGAGTACGAGCTGCCGTTCATCGATGAGGCTTCCGTGCGCAATTCCATCACTACTGCAGTAGTGGCGCTCCATCTTGGACTGTCTTCCGCCCGTCTTGCTGAGCGCATGAGGAGTCTCGACCCCGTGGCAATGCGCCTTGAGGTGAAGGAAGGACAGCACGGATGTACGCTCATCAACGACTCTTACAACTCCGACATCAATTCTCTCGATATTGCTCTCGACTTCATGAGCCGCCGCCCCGACCATAAGGGACGCAAGCGCACGCTCATTCTTAGCGACATCTATCAGACGGGCGAACCGCTCGACCATCTATATAAGGAGGTGTCAAATCTATGCGTGCAGCGCGGAGTAAATAAGATTATTGGCATCGGCCCGCAGATTATGGATCATGCCGACCTGATAAAGGTGCAGGAGAAATTCTTCTTCCACGACGTTACGTCGTTCATACACAGTGCTGTCTTTGAGTCGCTCCGCGATGAGGTGATACTCATCAAGGGCGCACGCCGCTTCGGCTTCGACAACATCACGGAACTCCTTGTGCAGAAGGTGCATGAGACGATTCTTGAGGTGAATCTCTCTGGCGTCGTCAAGAATCTTAATTTCTACCGCTCCTTCATGAAGCCCGAAACCAAGCTCGTGTGCATGATAAAGGCTGACGCCTACGGAGCAGGCGCCGTGGAGATAGCGAAGACGCTGCAAGACCACCGCGTTGACTATCTTGCAGTGGCTGTCGCCGACGAAGGTGTGACGCTGCGCAAGAATGGTATCACGTCGAACATCATGATAATGAATCCGGAGATGTCGGCTTTCAAGACGATGTTTGACTACGACCTTGAGCCGGAGGTTTATTCCTTCCGCGTGCTTGACGCTCTCGTGCGTGAGGCACAGAAGAACGGTATAAGCAATTTCCCCGTACACATAAAGCTCGACACTGGTATGCACCGCCTTGGCTTCGATCCTCTGAAGGACATGCCGGAGCTTATCAATCGCCTGCAACACCAGTCGTCGGTGATTCCGCGCTCCGTCTTCTCCCACTTTGTCGGCAGCGACAGCGACTCTTTCGATGACTTCTCCGCTCATCAGTTTGAACTCTTTGAGAAGGGCAGCTCGCAGCTTTGTGCTGCTTTTCCCCACAAGATTCTGCGCCACATCGACAACTCCGCCGGCATAGAGCATTTCCCGGAGCGCCAGCTCGACATGTGCCGTCTTGGCTTGGGACTCTACGGCTACGACTCGCGCGACAACTCGATGATCAACAACGTGACGACTTTGAAGACAACGATACTCCAGATTCACGACATACCGGCTGGCGAAACCGTGGGTTATAGTCGCAAGGGCGTGCTGACGCGCGACTCGCGCATCGCCGCCATACCTATCGGATACGCTGACGGACTCAACCGTCATCTCGGCAATCGACATTGCTATTGCCTTGTTGGGGGAAAGAAAGCCGAGTACGTGGGCAATATCTGCATGGACGTTGCGATGATTGACGTTACCGACATCGACTGCCATGAGGGCGACCAGGTGATAATCTTCGGTGAGGAACTGCCTGTAACGGTGCTCTCTGACGCCATTGACACTATCCCCTATGAGGTGCTGACGGGTATAAGCAACAGAGTGAAGAGAGTGTATTATCAGGATTAATAAGCCATAAAAGAAATAAAAAAGAAAAGAGCGGGCTGCAAAGTCCGCTCTTTTCTTTTTGGGGGGTACACGACAATTTTGAGAGATGCCGTGCCAAAAACTGTATCTCATCACTCATACGGAACAAAATTAACGGCATTATACGGAATACAATTAACGGCATTATACGAGAATACAATTAACGGCATTATATGAGAATAATATTAACGGTAATTATACGACGACAATCATTTGAATCCGTGTAATACTCGTTAATTCAATTCCGTATAATTCCGTTAATTTTGAGTATCGTATAATACAATTAACGGCATTATACGGAACAAAATTAACGGCATTATACGAGAATAATATTAACGGTAATAATGCGACGACAATCATTTGAATCCGTGTAATACTCGTTAATTCAATTCCGTATAATTCCGTTAATTTTGTTCCGTATAATTCCGTTAATTTTGAGTTCGTATTAATTCCGTTAATTTTGAGTTCGTATTAATTCCGTTAATTTTTGAGTATCGTATAGATGTAAAGTCCATCCGACATTTCTTTTTTCGGATGGACTTTTTTTGATTACTTAGTATTCATCTATGTTGAATTGTCGGCGGTAGGCGTTGAGTTGTTTTTTCAGGTTGCCTGTAATCTTCTCAAGTCCCGGTTTGCCATATATGTTTTTGAGCTCGTGCGGATCGCTGCTGAGGTCGTAGAGTTCATAGTAGTCCACAGTGGAGTCTTTCGGCTCGAAGTATCCGATGGAGATGAGCGACTTCAGCGTACCGTTCTCGCGTGTGCCCTCCATGCCTTGGTATTTGTTTTCAGGCACGGCATCCAGACCGCCCTTGCCGTAGAAATGAATGAGCTTGTAGCGGTCGGTGCGAACGCCGTCGTGCTTGCGCACCATGTGGTAGGTGGGGTAGTCATAGTAGTGGTAGTAGATGCTTGAGCGCCATGCCTTCTGCTTGTCGCCGTTGTTGAGCACGGGAAGGAGGGAACGTCCGGGCATCTCCTTTGGCTTGCTTACTCCGGCAAGGTCGAGGAACGTCGGGGCATAGTCGATGTTCTGCACGAGCTTTGTGCAGGCAGTGCCTGGCTTTGTATGGCCAGGATAGCTGATGATGAGCGGAGTGCGCAGTGATTCCTCGTACATGAAGCGCTTGTCAAACCATCCGTGCTCGCCCATGTAGAAGCCTTGGTCGGAGGTGTAGACGATGACGGTGTTGTCGGTCAGTCCGTGCTGGTCGAGATAGTCGAGCACGCGGCCCACGCTCTCGTCAACGCTTGCTATGACCGACATGTAGTCGCGTATGTATACCTGGTACTTCCAATTGTCTATGTCCTTTCCCTGAAGGTGTGCTTCAAGTAGACGGCGGTTGCGCGGGAAGTAGTAGCGTCCCCATGCCGAGCGTTGCTCAGGCGTCATGCGATTGATTTCGCCCATGAGCGCGTTGTAGGAGTCCTTGCTGTCTTCATTGTTGAGGTCGAGCATCTCGGGCACCTTGAAGTCCTGCTCCCATCGCATGTCGCGCGTCACCATCATCTTCTGTGTCTTGGCAGCAGAGCCGCGTGTGGCATAGTCGTCGTAGAACGTCTCCGGCAGCGGAAACTCCACGTTGTCGTACATGCCGAGATATTTCAGGTTGGCTTGCCAGTTGCGGTGAGGCGCCTTATGGTGGAGGAGCAGGCAGAAAGGCTTCGACGGGTCGCGGTGCTCCATGAAGTCGATGGCATGGTCGGTTGTAAGGTCGGTGCTGTAGCCTTCTTCCACCACATACTTTCCGTCGGGCGTGTCGGTGCCGCGATACTGCGGGTTCCAGTATTGTCCCTGGTCATTGTATATATGATAGTAGTCGAAACCTTTCGGGTCGCAGCCCATGTGCCACTTGCCCACGACTGCCGTTTCGTAGCCAGCCTTTTGAAGAAGTTCGGAGAAGAAGGTGCGTGTGGTGTCGATGCCTTCGCCGAGCTGTCGTTGTCCGTTTTGGTTGCTGTAGAGTCCGGTCATGAGACAGGCGCGCGACGGCGTGGAGAGTGAGTTTTCGACGAAAGCACGGTCGAAGCGCATGCCTCGCGCCGCCAGACGGTCGATGTTTGGTGTCGGTGCCAACTTTGAAATTTCGCTGCCGTAGGCACTGATGCATTGGTAGGCATGGTCGTCACACATGATATATACAATGTTCGGCCGTTGCGTTTCGTTGCCTTTCTGTGCCTTTTTGCTTGTGGCGGCATTTGCCGTCAGGCAGGCAAGGACGGAAAGGACAATCATTGGTTTTCGATTCATTATTGTGATGTTTTTAGATTTAGTACGTTTGTTATGGTTCCGTTTTTGCAAAGTTACTTAAAAACAATCAAAGTGCAATTCTCTTTGTGCCAAAACATTGTAAAATACTACGAAATACGTCCGTTATGAAGATATATTAAAATTTTGACCGAAATTTGTTGGTTTATACAATTAATTTATTAACTTTGCAATAGAGAATAAACAATCTTTTAATGTCAAATTTAAAAACTAACTTTTATGAATGAAAAATTGCAATTCATGCCGACGATAACCGATGCGTTGGCAATCGCTACCAAGAACATGGCGTCAATAGTTGTCGCAGTGCTTTTATGGGCCATCACAATTTGGATTCCATATGTCAATGTAGGCACGACAATAGCATTGGCCACGCTGCCAGTGAAGCTGAGCAAGGGAGAGGTGATAAGTCCTACATTTATCTTCGACTCGGAGTATCGTCACATTATGGGTGAGTACTTCATTCTTCAGGCTATCATTGGTACGGCGGTTTCCACCGCGATGCTGTTCATGATTATCCCGGGCATCGTTCTCGGACTCAGCTGGATGCTTGCAGTCTATCTGCTGTTGGGCAAGAAGATGAACTGGGCAGACTGTCTTCCTGAGAGCAATCGCCTGATGATGGGCTATAAGTTTAAGGTGTGCTGCATAAAGTTTGCTGTACTTCTTGGGGCTATAATCATAGGCATCATTATAGCAAAGATATTCAGCGGATTCCTCTGCTTCCTGCTCTTGCTGCTCTTCGTGGTACTCATTCAGTGTGTTTCTATTTCGATAGACGCAGTAATCTATCGTGAGCTTGTGCTCACCGACGAGGAGAAAGAGGAAACGACAGATGCCTTCTAATAGAGTGTAATAAAAGGACATATATAAAGGGTGTGTCAAAAGGAATGGGGAAACGTTCCGTTTGACACACCTTTTTATTAATGCTTATTGATTAATGCTTGTTTACTCGTATCTTGTCTACTGTTGAGCAAGTTGCAAACTTGTAAAACTTGAGCTAATTATAATAATAGAATACAATGAAAAGATTTTCAACATTCTTGTTGGTCATTCTGCTTGCCGCCGTGCAGGCTATGGCCCAGTCGAAACCTACGCTCGCCGTGCTTGGCGACTCCTATTCCACCTATCAGGGCTTCATTCCTAAGGGTTATGCCGTTTGGTATAAGCAGCCCGCCAATCAGAAAGCCACTGACGTGACGTCTGTGGAACAGACGTGGTGGTGGCAGGTAGTGAAGGAGGGAGGCTACAAGCTTGGAGCTGTCAATTCCTATTCCGGCTCCACCATCTGCAACACGGGCTACAACGGCAACGACTACACCGACCGTTCCTTCGTGTCGCGCTGCACGAGTCTTGGCACGCCCGACGTAATTCTCATCTGCGGTGCAACCAACGACTCATGGGCAGGCGTGAAGATGGGCGACTACAAGTATTCCAACTGGACAAAAGCCGACCTCTATTTCTTCCGTCCCGCCATGGCGAAGATGCTCTTTGACATCTCGCTCCATTACCCCACGGCAGACGTCTACTTTATCCTCAACACGGAGCTGAAGGACGAAGTGAACAAGTCGGTGGAGGAGGTGTGCGCCCACTACGGCGTGCCCGTCATCAAGCTTCACGACATCGACAAGCAGAGCGGCCATCCCAACGTGAAGGGTATGAGAAGCTTTGCCGACCAGGTGTTGAAGGCAATAGGCAAGAAATAGTCAAGAAAAAGGGGAAAGGTTCCCCTTTTATTAGAAGTCAACCACGGTGATGCCTGCTCCGCCAAACTGCACGTGCTCGTCCTTACAGCTCGTCACGTTTGGCACCGACTGCAGGTATTGCCTTATGAGTTGGCGCAATATGCCGTTGCCCTTGCCGTGCAGAATGCGCACGCGCGACATGCCGACGAGTATTGCGTCGTCGATGAAGTGCTGCACGGCGTTAAGAGCCTCGTCGCCACGCATTCCGCGCACGTCGAGATCCTGATGGAAGTTGAGCTTGTGCGAGTCGATGGTCTGTCGGGTTTCGCGGCTTATGCCGAACGTTGCGGGCTGTGTGGACTCCGGTGTCTTCGTCGTGTGTTCCAGTCGCGACATCTTCACCTTTGTTTTCACGTCGCCGAAAATAACGGTCGCCTCCTTGCCTTGCACAGAGTCTACAGTGCCGACAGTTGTCAGTCCGCGCATACGCACGGTGTCGCCAGGTGTGAACGTCTGTTGCTCGGCGGCGGCTGTTGGCGTTGGCAACTTTGTGCCTATGGTTGTAGGCTTGCCGGCGTTCTCTTTCTTTTCCTTCTTGCGCTTCTCGCGGCGCTCCTTACGCTCCATAATCTGCCTCATCTTCTTCTCTATAGAGTCGTCGGCAGACTTCGTGTCAATCTCGCTCACGTCCTCCTTGAAGGCGTTGAGTTCCTCGCGGATACGCTTCGTCTCCTCTTTCTCGGCTTGACATTCACGTATCTCGCGTATGGTGTTCTCAATGTTGCGGTTGCTCTCCTTCAGGAGTTCTTGTGCTTGCTCCTTCGCTTGGCGAAGTATATCCTTGCGCTTCTGCGCCAAATCCTTAATTTCCTCCTCGTATTTAGCGATGGTCTTCTCAAGGTCTTTCTCGCGCTGGTGTACGTTCTGTCGCTTGTTCTCCCAATAGCGCTTGTCGCGCACGATGTCTTGCAGGTACTTGTCGCTTTGGATGTAGTCGGAGCCGACAATGTCGCTTGCTTCGCGTATCACTTCCTCCGGTATGCCCGTCTTGCGTGCAATCTCTATGGCAAACGACGAGCCGGGCTGCCCTATGGCAAGCTGGAAGAGAGGGCGCATCTCATGGCGATCGTAGAGCATGGCACCATTGGCGATGCCGTCATGCGAATCGGCGTAATGCTTGAGGTTCTGATAGTGGGTGGTTATCACGCCCCACGCATGTTTCTTCACAAATTGGTTGAGCACAGCTTCCGCCATGGCACCGCCTATTTGCGGCTCAGTACCCGTACCGAACTCATCGATGAGCAGCAGCGTGCTGTCGCATGCCTGCTTCATCATGTTCTTAATGTTGAGAAGGTGTGAGGAGTAGGTGGAGAGGTCGTTCTCGATGCTCTGCTCGTCGCCGATGTCTATCATTATGTCGCTGAACACGCCGACTTTCGACCGCTCGCTCATTGGTACGGACAGTCCACACTGGAGCATATACTGCAACAGCCCTACTGTCTTCAGACACACCGATTTGCCTCCGGCGTTCGGGCCGGAGATGATGAGAATGTGGCGGTTTTGGGTAAGGGTGATGTCGAGAGGTACGATGGCCTTTTCTTGCTTCTTCAGCGCAAGCCACAGAAGAGGATGTTTTGCCGTTATCCAGTCGACGACAGGCTGCTGGCTTACCTCTGGCTCGATGGCGCCAGTCAATTTTGCAAATTCGGCGCGGGCGCGTATGAAATCCACTTCAGCCAATAGTTGGTAGGCATGGATTATCGCGTCAACATTCGGGCGGACAAGTTTCGTGAAGTCAGTCAGGATTATTATAATCTCGCGGCGCTCGTCGGCCTCGAGCTCTCTGATGCGGTTGTTAGCCTCCACCACCTCGGTAGGCTCCACGAACACGGTCTTGCCCGTTGATGACTCATCATGCACAATGCCTTTTATACGCCGTTTCATAGCAGGGGCGATAGGCACGACAAGGCGACCGTCGCGTAGAGTGGGCGTCACGTCCTTGTCCACCAGTCCCTCGCTCTGTGCGGCATGGAGAATGTTGTAGAGCGTGCGCGACACGCTGCCCTCAGCCTTGCGCAGTTGCAGGCGGATGTCGGCGAGGCGAGGTGAGGCGGAGTCTTTTATCTTTCCGTATTTGTCGAGAATTTGGTCGATGCGGCGTATGAGGTCGGGAAATGTCAGCACGTCATCGGTCAGTGCGTGTAGGGTGGGGTAGAAATAGTTGTCATCGTCATCGCTGCGGTTGAGAAATTTCACTATTGCTGCGATAGTCTCCAATGAACGTCGCAAGTCGAAAATCTCATTTTCCTCCAGATGCGTACCCTCAATGCGTATGCGTTTTATCGATGCGCGCATGTCGAAGAAAAACTGCAATGGAAAGTCGTCGGTTTCCTCCTGCATACGGCGGAATTCGTGTGTCTGCCTTAGTGCAGTGTTGATCTTTTCGGCGTCATCGCTGAATGTCATGGCGTCGACCTTGTCTTTGCCTAACTGGCAAAGACAATAGCCTTTCAAAAGAGAGCGTATCTCACTGAACTGTATCTTGTTTTCAAAGTTGCTTGGATAAATCATATTGCAAAGTTACTCAAAGGTTGTTGAATAATCATAAAAAACACATCATAAATTAAGTGTTGTCATGAATATTTGCTATTTTTGCACTACGATTATGAAATCGTATTATACTCTAATTAACACACACTGATTGTTTATGGATACAAACAACATTCGCCCCGTAAGACTCACCGATGCCGCCCGATTGGCTGAAATATACAACTATTATATAGAGCATACTACAGTAACTCTTGAGCTTGAGCCTATCACGGCTGACGAGATGGCACGCCGCATTGCCGAGATTTCTGAAAAATATCCCTACTTTGTCTATGAATCTGAAGGCCGTGTGCTTGGCTACACTTATGCCCATCCGTGGAATACACGTGCAGGATATAAAGGTCATAGCTTGGAAACTACTATATATCTTGACCATGAGGCAAAACATGGTGGTATAGGTGCTGTGCTCATAAACCATCTTATTGAGTTATGTAGGGCTGAAGGATACCATGCTCTCATAGCCAATGCTGTTGACGAGAATCAGGAGAGTCGTGCCTTCCATGAGAAACTTGGCTTTGAACAGGTGGCTTATTATACTGAGGTAGGACGCAAGTTCAACCGTTGGCTTGGCATAAAATCATTTGAAAAGAAGTTATAAAAGAAGTTATATATAATGTGCTGCAATACTTTTTCTGTAAAAAGTTTTGCAGATTAAATAAAAATTATTACCTTTGCACCCGCAAATAAGCAAGACGGCTTAATAAGTTGTAGCTGATAGCGAGACTGCATCTACTGGAATTCCAATGAACATTGGAGAGATGGCAGAGTGGTCGAATGCACCGGTCTTGAAAACCGGCGTACTGAGAGGTACCGGGGGTTCGAATCCCTCTCTCTCCGCTATATGTAGTGAAGCTATTAGTTTGACTTTTGAATGGTCTGCTTGTTTCACCATAGCCATCCTATTGACACCCCATGGAGAGATGGCAGAGTGGTCGAATGCACCGGTCTTGAAAACCGGCGTACTGAGA
>ERZ808270.209-NODE-209-length-36815-cov-6.528156_pt1 | contig 36815 bp, 28 predicted proteins | sample MGYA00521082_ERZ808270 | MGnify/ENA primary metagenome ERZ808270 (study PRJEB31516, sample SAMN03275594) | gut metagenome | biome: mammalia-associated habitat; material: feces | host: Papio cynocephalus | place: Kenya | collected 2012-07-27 ... | reverse complement strand
TCAAGCTCCCGAGGTAGACAAACAATTGAAGAATATAGAAAATATAATGTCATAAATAGTAATATGCCAAAAGTAAGTGTTATAGTACCGGTGTATGGTGTAGAGAAATACATAGAACGTTGTGCAAGAAGCCTTTTTGAACAGACACTTGATGATATAGAATTCCTCTTTATTGATGATTGCTCACTTGATAAGTCTGTTGAAATTCTAAAGCGTGTGTTAGAGGAATATCCTCAACGAATGCATCAAGTGAAGATTCATCGAATGGAGCAAAACTCAGGTCAAGCAAAGGTACGTGAATGGGGCATGCGTAATGCTACCGGTGAATATGTCATTCATTGTGATTCAGATGATTGGGTGAGCATCCATATGTATGAGGACATGTATAATAAGGCGGTAAAAAATGGTGCTGATGTTGTGGTGTGTGATTTTGCATTGCATGATGGAAAGCACATCAATAATATAGTACATGCGTGTGGTTCTTTGAAATATCAAGAATTCTTGAAAAGAATTCTTTTCCAAAGAGACCCATGGTCTCTTTGGAACAAACTTTTTAAACGAAAAGTTTGTTACAATGACTTAGTCTATCCAAAGGGAAATATGGGAGAAGATATGTTGATTTGCATTCAGATGCTATTTTCTTGTAACCATATTGCCTATATACCACAAGTATATTACTTCTATTTTGATAACAACAATTCAATTTCAAATAAGAAAGAAACAGCAAATCACCTTAGAAACTTTGAACATTTAAAGACTAATACAGACTTGTTGATAGAAATACTAAAAATGAAGAATCTCCCGAACATTAAATGGGTGATTAATGGTCTTGAATATAATGCAACTTTGCCACTGCAGAAGTTAATTCATTCTGATAAGAAATATCGAGCACTTTGGTTTAATACATATCAAAATGCAGTATGGACTTATGTAATTAATCCATATTTTAATATAAAGAAACGTTTTAAATGCTTATTGGCAATAATGGGATTTTATCCATTTAAGAAAGATCGAATCATAATGTAGATTACAATATTTTACGAAACAGGAAAGATGATAAAAAATATATTTGTACTTTTATTTTACTTATCGGCATTCTTTGCTCCGTGGGGAGAGGGTATGCAACATTTTTTTTCAAGTGCTAGTTCTATATTCCCCTTATGCGTTTTCTGCATTATTGCGTTAAGTTTACTTTTTAGATACAAAATGAAAAGATATCATTTGCCTAAAGCATTCAAGATATTTCTTGTTTTTGTATTTATACATACGTTATTTTATATAATTATAAATCCTTCTGTCCTAACATTCGGTACAAATGATGTATATGTATCTGGGGATAATTTTATTAAAGGGAAAACAAGCTCCGGAGATGCAATATTGAAGTTTTTCGCTTTTGGATTGTATTCATGTATACTCTTTAAATCATTATGTAGTGGATTGGTAAAAATTCCAATGTATCTATTAGCATTCTGCTGTGGTTTTTGTTGTACGATAATGATTGGTGGATATCAAAATGAATATGCGAATGATTTAGTTCGTATTTCTGGTGGACTCACAGATCCTAATGCGATGGCTGTAGATTCATTGGTTGCGCTATCATTTTCTTTATTTTTATTGAATGAGGTGAAAGTTAAGGCTACAATCAATAGAGGCATATTTCTCTTTTTAGTAGCGGTGTCAGCATATGCCTTAATTATGTCTTTTTCAAGAGGAGGTATGCTTGCACTGTTTCTTATGGCTGTGATGTACTTAAAAAGGAAGTACGACCTAATTAGAATCATTTTTTGTAGCATATTCATCTTTCTAATACTTCTCGTCATATATAGGTATATAATACCGAGTGATTTTCGCGATACTTTAAGTATGAGATTTGATTTTGACGAAGCAAAGGAGACGGGGGGAAGTAATAGAGTGGGGATATGGACCGCATATTTAGCTCGATGGATGTATTACTTTGTCACAGGAACAGGCTTTGGTAATTGTTCTTCAGTATTGCAACAGCATAGTACAGGTGTTGAGGTTAGCTTGAATTATGTAACGCACAATCAATACTTGTTATACTTTGTAGAACAAGGTCTTTTGGGCTTTATTTTCTATGCAAACTATATAATAAAAGGAATAAAAGAGATAGAGAAAACATCAAAGACCATGCTATTCTTAGCTTTGCCTTTTATGGGATATGCGGTTGCTACATTCTTTGTAAATTTAAGTGGAGGACGTACGGTATGGATAGTGTTCGCTTTTATAAATTTTATTTATGCATATAATAAGCACAGAAAATATGAACAGAATCTTAGTATACGGCCTCTCCAATAATTGGGGGGGGGTAGAAGCCATTGTGATGGCCATTATTAATCGACTTGCGCAAGATTGTCATTTTGATATAATACATTCAAATGCTCCGTCTTCGTATGAAAAAAAGTACAAGAATGAAAATGTAAAATTCGTTCATATCCCTACCTGGGGAAGTGATAGAAAGGCATTTTCGATGGGACTGAGAGATCTTCTTACAGCTACAAACTATGATTACGTATGGATAAATGCTTGTATTATGAGCAATGCAACCATACTTTCTGTTGTAAAAAAATATTCTAAAGCAAAAGTAATAACTCATTCACATGGCTCTTCTTTTGAGGAAAGGAATTTCATAAAAAGGTTTGTCTTGTTAGGGCTGCATTATTGGAATAGAAGAAAATATCATAAACTTGTAGATATTCCATGCTGTTGCTCTTTAAAGTCAGCGGAATGGTTTTATGGAAGAAAATATATGAAAGGACATGATGTATATTTTATAAGGAATGGAGTGGATTATGATAAATACAAATTTAATCCACTTATTAGAACCGAATATCGAAGAAAACTATACATAGATGAAAGTACGTTGGTACTGCTCCACGCTGGTAGGCTAACGCAAGTGAAAAACCAACGGAAAATATTGGATATATTGCAGTTTTTGATTACTCATGGGAAGAAAGCCCTGTTACTGATAGCTGGCGAGGGTGAATTATACCATGAGTTGGTGGCATATGCTGCAAAACTTAGAATTAGTGACTACGTAAAATTTCTCGGTATGCGAAGTGACGTTAATTGTCTTATGCAAGCTGCGGATGTCTTTCTCTTGCCCTCTTTTCATGAGGGATTTCCTGTGACAATAGTAGAAGCCCAAAGTGCCGGACTTCCTTGTCTCGTTTCTGCAAATCTATCAAGAGAAATAGACATTACAAAAAGTGTAAAGTTTATCTCAATAGATTCTGACTCGGAAATGTGGAGTAAGGAAATAGAATCATTTAGCTTAGAGAAACGAAACACTGTGTCAGCGCTTGTAAAGCATAGTGGTTATGATATAGTAGATGTAGCTAATAACTTTAGAAATAAAATAAAACTATGAGAAAATTGATGCAGCGTATATTACATGCTTTTCAGTTTGCATTAGACTATCAATTATATTGGAAACTGAGAATGGGAATTTGTAAATGGGGGGGGGTAAAACGTAAAATTGCAGTATTGCTATGTCGCAGAATAGAAGCAAAGAAATGCAGTACAACAGGGACAGGTCCTATAGGAAATAGTTGTATGCTGAAAGAACCATTAATATTGCCACATGGATTGTCGGGCATTGTATTGGCAAGGAATGTTGAGATAGGTTGTCATGTTGCTATTTATCAACATGTGACCATTGCCGAGAGTGACAAACAAAAGAGAACTATAATAGAAGACAATGTAACTATAGGTACGGGTGCTGTCCTTCTCAACAACCCTCATATAGGGAATGGTGCAAAAATAGGAGCAAATGCGGTTGTGCTTACTGACGTACCAGCTCATGCAACAGCTGTAGGCATACCTGCAAGAATAATAACTCATAAAAGGATTTTATAAAGTGAAAAATAAATTAATTTCAGTAATTATTCCTGCCTATAATTCAGAGAAATATATCAGGAAAAGCATAGATAGTGTTATAAACCAGACATATACAACATGGGAACTGATAGTGATAGATGATGGATCTCATGATAAAACCTTTGAAATATTGAAGCAATATACGAAGGCGGACGTTCGTATCCATGCAATACGTCAGGAAAATGCTGGGCCAGGTATTGCGCGCAATGTAGGTATTGCCGCGGCCAAAGGCGATTACGCTGTATTTATTGATTCAGATGATTTCGTAGAGGAAGAATATTTTGAACTCTTAGCAAAACACGATGAGGATGTGGTATTCATAAATGTACGTAACGTTGATGAGAATGGTCGTGTGTTGAAGAAAGAATATATGTCAAAGAATAAGCATCTTACCAAAGATACAATATTACGTAGTCAAATGACTGGTAGAATTAATTGGGGGGGGTGCGTAAGGCTCTGAAAATCAGCTTATTACGAAATAACTATATAGAATATACAAAACATAAAATAGGCGAGGAAGCACTTTATAGTTTTCAAGCATTGTGGTATGCAAAGACGATAGCTTTTATAGAGAAACCTCTTTACAATTATGTGCAAAGAGGAGATAGTCAGTCGCATTTAAAAGTGGATGATCCATGGGGTGATGTGGCTATGGCTGTAAAAGCGAAAGTCAAGGATATGAAACTTTATCATGATTTTGCTAATACCATTAATGCTTTCTTTCTGACAGCAGCAGCCGTTTCTGCTAATTGTCTCGCAAAAAATCATTCGTTTGCCATCTACCTATATAAGGTGAAAGAATGTAGGAGACATTTGAGTAAGGCAATAGATATTAGTTATCCAATAGATAAAGCCAACATGAGTAGAAAAGCCCGATTTGTCGGGTGGTTGCTTAGGCACAGGTTTTATCTGTCCATTTGGATATTAACTAAGCTAAAAGATCTGAAAGGATAACACTATATGATGTCGTGCTTCCAATTGTGAAATAAATGCATTAAGAAAAATTGAAAGTATGGCAAAAATATCTGTTATCATTCCAGTATACGGAGTAGAAAAATATATAGATCGATGTGTAAAATCAGTGGTAAATCAAACGTATAAAGACTTGGAGATTATCCTAGTGGATGATGGTAGCCCTGATAATTGTCCGAAAAAGTGCGACGAGTGGGCTTTGCGTGATGCGAGAATTCGGACAGTCCACCGTGAAAACGGTGGACAGTCCTGTGCCAGAAACACAGGACTGTCTGTGGCTACAGGCGATTATATCACATATGTTGATAGTGACGATTGGATTGCAATAGACACTTATGAATATTGCATGAAACTTTTTGATAGATATAAGGGTGCAAATGCTGTACAGTTTGATGTAAGATTAACAAGTGAAGACGATATTTTTATCAACCAGCCTAAAGATGTCATAAATGTATATAAGGACAAAGAAATACTTGAGTATTATTTAGATTCCTCTACACGGAAGAGCGGAGGATTTTCCGTGTGTAGGTGCCTCTTTGAGGCACCTATAGCCAAACGATACAGATTTAGAGAGGGCAAGATAAATGAAGATATAGACTATAAATACAAGGTTTTAAAAGATTGTGACGAATGGATTGTAACGAATCATGTAGGTTATTTTTATTGGCAGGAAGGAAATAGTACATCATCAGGAATTTTGAAGGCAAGAGATTTTCAACTATATGAAGCTGCGGAGGAATTGTACAAATTGACTCAGGCAGAATCATTTGGCAAAATTGCTTTCTTGGGAAAAGTAAAGAAAGCTCGTACGGCATTCTCATTATTAAGTAGAATTGCTATATGGGGCATTAGAGATAATACGCTGAACGAAAAGAAAGTAGTAAAACGATTGGTAAAAGAACATAGACATAATTTGCTGCTATTATTGAGAGCTCCTTTACCAATAAGTAGAAAGATCTTGTCGGTGATGTTTGCTCTAAATTTTACAATAACAAGATTTCTATTGTCCACTGTCAAGGGATATATAAACAAATAATGATAAAATGTCAATGAGTTTAGAACAGAAAATAAACTACCAGTTGAATAAAATTCCTGGAGTAAAGAAATACATCAAACGAGCATACCAATTGGGATGCTATGTAATGAGCAAAAAAATAAAATCGGAGGGTAAAATAATCAAAGTATCACCCGATGATCCAAAGCATGAATACTTCTTCGGTTACTACGATAAATCTCCTTGGGATGCCTCAATGCGTTACATGATTTGCATGAAAGCCAAAGACACATGGAGTGAACCTGATCCTTTAGGAACTGCGGATATCTTGTTGATTGATACGAAAAGTGGCTATAATGTAAGGCGAGTAGCAACAACACATACATGGAATGTACAGCAAGGATGTATGGCACAATGGCTTGGACCTGATTTTAAAACGCGTATTTTATACAATGATATGCGTGATGGAAAATATTGTTCGGTCATACTTAATATAGAAACTATGGAAGAACGAGTATTGCCTATGCCATGTTACACAGTTTCTGCAGATGGAAAAATTGCATTGACTCTTGATTTTTCACGTCTGCATTCGCTGCGTCCTGGTTATGGGTATGCAGAATTACCTGAAAGGACAAAAGATATGGCATTGCCAGATGCTACGGCTATATGGAAAATGGACATCGAAACAGGTAATGTCATAGACTTGCTGAAGTATACGGATCTCTCAAAATTTCAACCGCGTCATGAAATGCAAGAAAGTGGAAGCGTACATAAAGTGAACCACTTAATGCTTTCTCCTAATGGTAAACGATTTATGGTCTTGTATCGTTGGTTCTGTGGCCAACGTAAGTATACACGTTTGATAACTTGTAACGTGGATGGAACGGATATGTATTTGCTCTCTGATGATGACATGGTAAGTCATTGCTTTTGGAAAAACAATGATGAAATTATAGCCTTTGAGAATAAAAAAGATGGTGGTACAGGTTACTATCTTATGAAAGACAAAACAGAAAAATATGTACACTTATGGAAACATATTAGCAATGATGGTCACCCAAGTTATTCACCTGCAAATAATTGTGAGGTAGTATTTGACACTTATCCGGATAAAAGAAGAACCCAAAAAATAATGATTGTCCGAGATACAGATGTTGAGGGAAAAAACATTAAAATCGTAGCAAGAGTATTTTCTCCATTTAAGTATGATAATGATACACGTTGTGACCTGCATCCGCGTTGGAGACAGGATGGTAAAGCCATATGTTTTGATAGTACTTTTGAGGGGTGTCGTGGATTATATGTTGTGAATATGTAAAAGAACGTTCTAACTCAAACTTTATGGAAAAAATAGCTGTATTATTACCTGTCTATAAAAAAGACAATCCAAAATTCTTATCAGCATCAATTGCATCGTTGCTGACGCAAACGTACAATAACTTTACCATTTTTTTAGGCATTGATGGGCCTATTGATGGTGAATTGAAAGATATGATTGAAGAATGTGAGAAAATTCCACAATTTATAATTTCTCGTTTTCCAGTAAATAGGGGGTTAGCATGTGTTCTCAATGATCTGATAGCTGTGGCTGAAAGTCAAGAATTTGAGTATTTTGCTAGAATGGATGCAGATGATATTTGCATGGAAAATAGGTTTGAAAAGCAATTGGCATTCTTGCAATCCCATCCTTCCGTAGATGTAGTTGGAGGTGCTATTGAAGAAATTGATGAGAATGGTGTGAAAAATGGGAAGAAAGTTGAATATCCACTAACGCACGATGAGTGTCGCAGCTTCTTTAGATATCGTGATCCTTTAGCGCATCCAGCGTCATTCTTCCGTAAGCGGTATTTCGACAAAGTCAAAGGTTATAGGCCAGAGTATAGGAAAAACCAAGATACAATGCTTTGGTTTGATGGCTTTATGAATGGATGCAGATTTGCGAACTTGCCTGACACAGTGTTGAACTTCCGAGTCGCAAAAGATTTTTATAATCGTAGAACAGGTTGGAAACGTGCAAAGCAGATGGTAAAATCTCGTATGGAGATAAATAAAGCTATGGGATATGATATTAGTGCCAATTTGTTTGCTATAGCGATGGCTCTAATGACTATTTCTCCTACTTGTGTCAAGAAATTCTTGTACAAAATAAGGTAAAAGGATGGAAACATTTTTTTTTAAGCTGTTGCGTTTCTCGTTAGGTCTTGAACAGTCTTTTGGTGAGGATCTATCGGACAAAGAATGGCGCGAGTTATATAAACTCTGTATTAAACATTCGTTGGCAGGAATCGTTTTTCAAGGCATAGAGCGATTGCCAAAGGAACAGATTCCAGGAAAGGTGCTTTTGTTTCAATGGTATGGAGTGGTAGAAAAAATAAAGGCCTTAAATAAGATTCAAAATCAAAGGTGTGCTGAATTGACCAGAAAACTAAATACTGCAGGATATAGAACTTGTGTACTAAAGGGACAGGGCACATCCTTACTTTATCCAAAACCGCTGTATCGTCAGTGCGGCGATATAGATATGTGGGTTGAGGGTAATAGAGATAATATTATTGATTTTGTACGAAAGGAAGGTGTGAAAATTAGAAGTATTGATGTACAACATTCAGAAATGGATTTTTTCGAGGATGTTCCAGTTGAGATACATTTTCAGCCAAGTTATTCTTTCAATTATTTTATTGCTAAGCGATTAGAGAAGTGGACGCAATCTATGGCAGATACTCAATTTTGTAATTTTGATGATTCTGTCGGATTTGCGCACCCTAACATAAATTTCAACTTGGTCTTTTCATTGATGCATATATATCGTCATCAATTCTCAGAAGGAATAGGATTGAGACAGTTGATAGATTACTTTTATATATTAAATGGAAGTAATATGTCACAACGACAAAAAGCATATACTAGCATATGTTCTTTAGGTATGTGCAAGTTTGCAGGTGCGGTAATGTATGTGTTGAAGATAGTCCTTAATATAGACGATAGTTTATTATTGTGCCCTACAAATCCACGATATGGAAAATTTCTATTAGATGAAATCATGATTGCGGGTAATTTCGGACAATATGATAATCGTATATGTCATATTGAGAAGCAGAAAAGATTTAAAAGAGGAATAGCACAATTTGAACGTAATTGGAAATTTGCTCAATATTATCCACAAGAGGTATTATGGTCTCCGTTTTGGAAATTGTGGCATTGGGGATGGAGAAAATGTAATGGCTATTTATAGAGGAATAAGTAATAGGAACTGAAGTGTCATGCAAAACTTATTATAAGAATTGTTATTTGATTCTTTTAAAGTGTATGATAGATTGTTTCCCCTTGATTGCAAAGTGCAGTAATCTAGGTAATAAATCCTCGAATCTCGAAATTATCCAAGGTAATAATTCGTCAAAAATCGAAATTATCCAAGGTAATAACCTTACAGAACTCGAAATTATCCAAGGTAATAATTCGTTTGAAGTAATTTTTCTTTAATCATATACATATTTTTATGACAATGAAATTGCGTAATGTGCCTTTCTCTCCGCCCGATATGACGGAGGGAGAGGCTAATGAAGTGCGTGATGCTATATTATCTGGGTGGATTACCACCGGACCACGCACGAAGAAGCTGGAAAAAGAAGTGGCAGAGTTTGTGGGCGTTGAAAAAGCGGTGTGCTTGAACTCACAAACGGCTTGCGGAGAAATGGCTTTGCGCCTGTTAGGCATAGGCGAAGGCGATGAGGTGATCGTGCCGGCTTATACCTATACGGCAAGTGCTTCGATTGTGGAACATGTGGGGGCAACACTCGTGTTTGTTGACGTACAGAAGGATTGCCTTGAAATGGACTATGAGGCTGTGGAAAAGGCGATTACACCTCGCACGAAAGCTATCATTCCAGTTGACTTGGCTGGTATTCCTTGCGACTACGACCGATTGTTTCGCATTGTGGAGAGTAAAAAATGTCTTTTTACTCCTAAAACGGATCTGCAAAAGAAGATAGGACGTATTGCTATCTGCTGCGATGCTGCTCATGCTTTTGGTGCTTCGCGTAAGGGAACAATGGTGGGTGCAATCGCAGACTTTTCTTCTTTCTCTTTTCATGCTGTAAAAAACTTTACTACGGCTGAAGGCGGTGCTTTGACTTGGAATCTGCCTTTTGGTAATGAAAAGGTGGTGAAGGAGTTAGACAAGCAGACTGATAATGCTTTTAGCGGTGTGCCTGAGATAGAGGGCGAGACATGGAATGAAAATCTCTACCGCAAAGCACAGTTGCTCAGTTTGCATGGTCAGAATAAGGATGCTTTGGCTAAGACGAAACTTGGTGCGTGGGAGTACGACATTATCGGCACATGGTATAAATGCAACATGACCGATGTTGTGGCAGCCATCGGCCTTGTGCAGATGCAGCGTTATAAAGGTATGCTGGAGCGTCGCCACAGGATGATAGATCGGTATAATGAGGCTCTCAAGAATCTGAATGTGGCTGTGCTTAATCATTATGATGCGGAGCATACGTCGTCGGGCCACTTGTACTTGGTACGCTTATTAGGAAAAACTCGCGAGCAGACCAACAAGGTGATAGAGCTGATGGCAGAGCGTGGCATTGCTACGAATGTTCACTATAAGCCACTGCCTATGATGACGGCTTATAAAAAGTTGGGCTTCGACATTAAGGATTTCCCCAATGCTTATCATCAGTTTGAAAATGAAATTACACTTCCTCTGAATACGAAGATGACTGATGAAGACTTGGAGTATGTGATTGAGAACTTTGTCGACATTGTGTCGAAGTGACTTTCTGATTAGACATTAATCTCCATTAATTGTTCGTTAATCTGCCATTAATCTTTTTATACTGAAAGGGTTAATGGGGAAGAATGGTTGATTAATGTTTGCTTTAACTAAAGTTTTAGATTTGGCTGGTCGGGCTGAAAGCCCAATAAACTTCATAGCCCAAGGCAACGCCTTAGGGGAAAAATGAGTATGGATGATACGCCCTATAAGAGCAGAAGTAAAGACAATGTGTTTATACTTTTGCCCTTTCAGGGCGTAACAACACTGTCTACGAGAAACCCAGGGCGCTGCCCTGGGCTACGTACAGTATTGGGCTTTCAGCCCGCCAGCCTAATTCCCAAGCTTAGTACTTTAAATGTTAACTTTAAATGAAGAGACTCTTTGATATTGTAGCTTCGGGCTGTGGGCTTATTGTATTAAGTCCGCTTTTTTTGTTCCTTGCGATTTGGATAAAGCTTGACTCTAAGGGCCCTGTGTTTTATCGCCAGGTGCGTGTGGGAAGGCATAACAAGGATTTTCGCATATTCAAGTTTCGCTCTATGCGTGTGGGGGCTGACAAAGGTTCGCTTGTGACGATAGGTGGACGAGACCCGCGCGTGACTCGTTCGGGATATTACATCCGCAAGTATAAGTTTGACGAACTGCCACAGCTGATCAATGTATTCATGGGCGACATGAGTCTGGTCGGTCCTCGTCCTGAAGTGCGCCATTATGTGAATTATTGGACGCCAGAACAGATGCACGTGCTCGATGTGCGTCCTGGCATTACTGACCCCGCCAGCATAAAGTTTCGCAATGAGAATGAACTAATGGAAAAGGCTGATGATCCTGAGGATTATTACATCCACGTGATCATGCAGGAGAAGATAAAACTCTACTTGGAATATGTGAGGGAAGCAGGGTTCTTTTACGACTTAAAGTTGATATTCATGACATTTAAGGTGATTGTGACCGAACGATGAGAAGTATCTTGCTTTTTGGGGGCAATTTCTACATATCCGCCTTTGTATAAGATAGGCTGCATCTCAGCAGTAAGTTCAAGCAAGCTTGACTTTCTGCATTCGATTTGCACTATCTTTGCATAAGATAGGCTGCATCTCAGCAGTAAGTTCAAGCAAGCTTGACTTTCTGCATTCGATTTGCACTATCTTTGTATAAGATAGGCTGCATCTCAGCAGTAAGCTCAAGCAAGCTTGACTTTCTGCTCTCGCTTTGCATTATCTTTGTCGAAAAAAGTTAGTCATAGCCCAAGTTAATGGGCTGACAAATACTTTTGTAGGACAATTCCGCTCATGTGGTGAAGCATTCCAATTTAGAGCCTATGAGCAGCAATAGGGGCTTGAGTATTTACTTCCTTCTGTAGGATTCGTTAGAAAAAGTGTATGTTTCTAGGGGTTATTCGTTAGAAAAAGTGTGTACTTTGATAAGATATTCATCAGAAAAAGTGTATATTTGCATCTGAAGTTCGTTAGAAAAGATGTAGAAGTATGAAGCGAAATCTATATAGTAAGCTCTTAGACTGGAAAAATAATAAGGATAGAAAGCCATTGATTCTCAATGGAGCTCGTCAAGTGGGTAAAACCTACTTGTTGAGACAGTTTGGTGAGAATGAGTACAAAAAGATTGCTTTTTTTAGCTTGGATCGAAACTCAATGGCTAAGAGTGTATTTGAAAGAGGAGGAACGGTGGAGAATATCTTATTGTCTTTGTCGGCAATAAGCGAAGTAGATATTACCCCAAATGATACGTTGATTGTGTTAGATGAGGTACAAGATTGTCCAAAGGCCTTGGAGGCTTTAAAGTATTTCTGTGAGGAAGCCGTTAGTTATCACGTGGTAGTTGCTGGTTCTTTACTTGGATTGTCTCTACACGATGGCATTTCGTATCCTGTGGGAAAGGTGGATGAAATCCGACTATATCCGATGACTTTCTTGGAGTTTTTGGAGGCTTTGGGAAAGGATCGCTTGGTGGAAGCTTTAAAAAGTGGTAATTGGGGGGTAATTAATCTGCTTGGTGAGGAGTGTGAGAGATTGCTAAGGCAGTATTATTATGTAGGTGGCATGCCTGCAGCAGTTCTTGCTTTTGTAGAAAAAAAAGGCTTACAGACGGTTAGGGAAATTCAGAAGCAAATCGTACGTGATTATCGAAGAGACTTTTCCAAACATGCACCAGCTCGTGAAGTGCCTCGAATCAATATGGTATGGGATAGTATACCAGCACAATTGGCAAAGGAAAATAAGAAATTCGTGTATGGTGCTGTAAAGAAAAGTTCGCGTGCTTCTGATTTTGAACTCGCTATACAGTGGCTTATCGATGCGGGATTGGCATATAAAGTTAAGCGTGCGAATAGTCCTCAGATGCCTTTGAAGTTTTATGAAGACATGAATGCATTTAAGTTGTTTATGCTTGATGTTGGATTGATGGGAGCCATGTCGGATACTACGGCTGAGGCTATGCTTGTAGATAATCGCGTGTTTTCTGAATATAAAGGTGCTTTTACAGAATTGTACGTGTTTACGCAATTGCAGACTCTTGGTATTCCTATATATTATCATAGTGTTGACAACTCTACTATCGAAATTGATTTTATCGTACAATTGGCCAATAGAATCGTGCCCATAGAGGTAAAAGCAGAAACCAATGTGAAAGCAAAGTCAATGCGTGTGTTTATTAGTAAACATCCCGAGTTGCAAGGCATAAGATTTTCGATGCTTCCTTATCAAAAGCAAGATTGGATGACCAATATCCCTCTATATGCTTGCTTGATGATAGATAAAGCTATGTAAAATCTGCTGATAGTGAGGAGAACGTAGTATTTTGATATGTCGCTTCCTCTCCATTCCTTGACGCTCGATTCTTTAGCCATCTTATCTTGGCGATTGCATTATCGATAGATTTATTACTGTAGCTTTCTCTAAAGAAAGTCTTCTTTTTCTCGTGGGCATGTGATAAGGAATTCACATCTTAATTTCGGATTTAGAATGGGCAAGCTAAATCCGAATTTAAATTTATTATTATTCAACGCAAGTGAGAACTTTGTTTTTCGCGTACAAAGTCATTTTTGGTAGTCTCTTTATCTTTGATTTGTGAAAAGAGTCTGGCTTATTCTTTGGGCATTTTGTAAGTATCTTTTTGTGCCCAGACGGGCGAAGCGCTTGCCGAATGATGAGTAGAGGGAAAGATGTGATTCTTACTTTTAAGAGGCGAAATATGCTCAGGCGAATTCGTCCGTATGGATTCACAAAGTATTCATTCCTCGTTCTTTAATTGCTCGAATTGTTCACTATTCGTTCATAAATAGTTTATTCGCAGACGTTGCTTTGCTTGCACGTACGTCTATAGCTCTTATAGACGTACGTGCAGAGATTGTCTGCACGTACGTTCATAGAAACTATGCACGTACGTTTATAGAAAGCATAGACGTACAGCGTGCAACTTTACGATTATCAACAGGATATGTTGAGACGGATTGAGAGAGCATGGTGCTCTCTGCGATCTGTCATGGTGCAGATGCCTACAGGTACGGGAAAAACGTATCTGACGGCTTGCTGTGTCCGTGAGTGGTTGAAACAGCATGGAGGTGAAGCGTGGATCGTAGCCCACCGGAGAGAGTTGGTGTCGCAGATTCAAGGTTCATTGGAAGGTGCATTGCGGAGCGACGAAGGCAAAACAGAAGAAGCGCTCTCGCTGGACATAGGCAAGCGCATTCGAACTATGTCGATACAGTGGCTCTCGCGTCATTATGCTGAGATGGAGACGAAGCCCTGTCTGCTTGTGATAGATGAGGCTCATCATGCACTGGCGAAGACTTATAAGGCGGTGATAGATGCCTATCCCGATGCAAAAGTGTTGGGCGTTACGGCCACGCCTTGCCGACTGACGAGGCATGGCTTTACCGACCTGTTTGATACCTTGCTGCAGTCGTGGCAGTACGAACGATTTATTGCGGAGGGACGATTGTCGCTCTACGACTATATGTCGGTGAGGGCTGATAGCGAATCGCAGCGAACGGTGAATGGACTTACTAAGCGGGGCGCGGATGGCGATTTCTCTCTAAAGGAGATGAGCGAAAAACTTGATGTGCACCCGAGTATATCGCGACTATACGATACGGTGAAGCGATATGCTGATGGGAAGAAAGGCATTACTTTTGCCATCGACATCAAGCATGCAGAACACATTGCTGCGCACTATCGGTCGCATGGCATCTGTGCTATAGCGATCAGTTCGAAGACGAATGCTGAGGAGCGCTGTCAGCTGATTGAGAATTTTCGGCGCGGAGAGATCCAAGTTCTGGTCAATGTTGACTTGTTTGGCGAGGGCTTTGATTGTCCCGACGTAGAGTTTATACAGTTGGCTCGACCTACGCTCTCTTTGGCAAAGTATCTACAGCAGGTGGGGCGCGGAATGCGCGTATATGAGGGAAAGAAGTATTGCTTGATTCTTGACAATGTGGGGTCTTATCGACTCTTTGGCTTGCCCTCAGACGATAGAGATTGGCAAGCTATGTTTGAAGGGAGGATAGCAGGAAAGGGCGTTTTAGGACGAGAAGCCGAATTGGCGACCATGGCCTTTGATGCGAAGCGTGAGTGTACGAGATCGACAACGGCCGATGTCGCGACGGAGATGGTCGTGGTGATGACGCACGATGGACTACGCTCTGACTTGAATGATGCATATGGCTATCGCATTACATCGGGCGAGGACGGACTGATGGGCGTAATCGATAGTGAGGGTAGGGAAGTGATACCTTCTATATATAATAAGGTAGAACTCTGTCCTTATGGATTTGCTCGACTTCAATCTCGGCGTAAAGTAGATCGTATGCAGCCCTGGATTGACCTGCAGAATGGGGTGAGATTTACGGCAAGACCCAGAATAGAAAATCATGGAGAATGGTCTTTCTCTACCATAGATGGTGTGCGATTCTATCCAAGGCTTCGAACGCGGATGATGGACGAACGCAGCTATGTGACAATCGATGCCTTGCAGTATGGGCTAGAGGATGGATTGCGCTGGAGCGTGTACTTCATTCCGCCCACTCAGCCTCGACGGCTCTTCATGGTTCGTGATGAGATGGATCAGAAACAACTCTTTGAAGATGAATCGCACTCCTATTATATAAAGGAGTGGCTTTCGCCCGCACTTAAGTCTACCACCCTGGAAGCGTGGAGGCGAGAGAAGCGTAGGTGGAAACGGATGGTGGAGCAATTTAATCAGCGTGTAGAAGAACGGAAGAAGAACAGACGCTTCTCGTATCCACTTAGAGCTGATACGAGTCAGGGCTACAGGCTCTGTGATTATCAAGAACGCACGATGGACATACGCATTGCTCGCACGGAAAGAGGCTTGTATAGTGCAATGGCATACGACGGTCTGCACCGGAAATGGCAGGCAAAGGGCTGCTATACTGCAATCTCTCGTGCTGCTTACGGCATTCGTGTGGTAAGAGATGATCGTGGTAAATACTTGCTTCGTACGTGGCGTTTCGACCGCTTTAGTAAGACTGCTGACCCCGCATTTGATTTTGCAGAGTTGCTCGACGATGCTTACCTGCACGTGAGCGAAGGAGGGCAAGATTACTATGTAGATGTGGAGAGCAAGGTGCGTTTCGATCATAAACCCGAATTGGTGAGAATCGGCTGCGTGGTATTTCAGCGGGATGGCGATTTGTATTTCCCCTTTGATGCTCGGCTGGATGGAAGGATAGCTTATCGACGTGGAGAAATTTGTGGCGATGCGAATGTCTGCTTCTTGGGCAAGCATTGGGCTGTAGTGAAGGATGATGATTCGCTCTATGCTGTTCGTCAGCGTTACTGCGATGGCAAACGATTCATCGTGAGCAAGTGGAATGCCGACTCGACATTTGAAGGGCAGTATCTTCTCAGTTATGATGGAAAGCATCCTGTGAAACTAAGGGCGCTGTCGAAGCAAACTTATATGACCGATGCTATAGCGCGATGATTGCGCTATATGCAGAAACGACAAAAGTGTTCAAGATTAAGCACGATGATATGTGCTGTCTTGAACACTTTTGTCGTTTCTGCGTTGGGGAGGGGAATACCCTACGTTGGAGAAGAACGTGCCTTTAATGCTTCTTTACGAGGCAAGCATCGAGAAGTGTTTCGATGGCTTCGCGATCCATGTTCTGTCCGATGAATACGAGCTTTTGCATGCGGTCGCCGTATTGCTCGTCCCAATCGCGTTCTACTTGTGGATTTTGCTTCTTGAATTGTGCTAATTCATCAGCGGGCATGGTGGCATACCACTGACCTGCTTGGCTGAGTGAGACTTGCTTGCCCGCTTGCTCAAATACGTAGCACATGTCGGGCTCAGAGTCGAAGTAGCACATACCTTTGCAGCGGATTACGCTCTTGGGGAAGAGTCGCGCTACAAACTGATCGAACTCTACCATGCTGAATGGTTCGCGGCGTTGGTACACGAAGGTACCGATGCCATACTCCAAGGCTTCGCCCTCTTCTTCATTCTCAAGTCCGTGGCAGTGGTCGTGATGATGGTGGTGGTGATGGCCGTGTTCGTCGTGGTGATCATGATGGTCGTGGTCATCGTGATCGTCATGATCGTGTTCATGGTCGTGATCTTCTTCGTTCGATCCTTCCACTTCAGCTACCCAACGGGCAGAGGTGGCTACGGTCTCGAAGTCGAAGCCATGGCAGTTGATGAGTTTCTCAAGGGGCACGTCGCAATAGTCGCACGTGATGATTTCTGCCTTAGGCTGAAGCTCACGCAGAATGGCCTTGATGTGTTCCAACTCCTCGGGAGTTACCTCAGAAGCTTTGTTGAGGAGAATCATGTTGCAGAACTCCACTTGTTGGATGACGAGGCTTGCAAGGTCGTCTTCTGCCATATCCTTCTTATAAAGGTCTTGTCCGCCTGCAAACTCATCGCGCAAGCGAAGGGCGTCTACCACCGTCACGATAGAGTCGAGGCGTGCCACACCCTTTGTGGCGAGGTTGGGGTAGAGCGTGGGGTAGGCGTCAATCGTCTGAGCGATAGGAGCGGGCTCGCAGATACCGCTGGCCTCTATGACGATGTAGTCAAACTGCTGTTGGCTCACGAGGTCGCTGAGCTGCTGTACCAAGTCCATCTTGAGCGTGCAGCAGATGCAGCCGTTTTGCAAGGGTACGAGGCTATCATCGTTTTGTCCTACAATGCCGCCTTGAGCGATGAGACTCGCATCGATATTCACTTCGCCTATGTCATTGACGATAACGGCAAAGCGTATGCCTTTCTGATTGGAGAGTATACGATTGAGCAGAGTAGTCTTTCCGCTGCCTAAGTAGCCGGTAAGCAGCAGGACCGGTGTAGTAGATTGTGACATGACTTAAATCATTGAATATTCTTACGCGAAGTTACTACAAAACGTCGTAAATCGGAAGAAAAACCGCGGTTTATCTCTCTCCGCCACAAATAGATGGGCGTGCGAGTACGTGGTATAAATAGTTTTTTGTACTTTTGCATCGCACAAATTGAAAGGTTTTGAGCAATCTTGTGCATCTCTTCATAGATTCAACAATATCTCTTACTATATAAATAAGTATATGACAAAGCGTAAGATTCAATTCAGTCTTGTCTATCGCGACATGTTCCAGAGCAGCGGTAAGTTTCAGCCGCGCAAGGATCAGCTGGAGCGCATAGCACCTGTTATCATAAAGATGGGATGCTTCGCCCGAGTAGAAACCAATGGTGGTGCCTTCGAACAGGTGAACCTCCTCTACGGCGAAAACCCTAACAAGGCCGTTCGTGCCTTTACAAAGCCCTTCAACGAAGTGGGCATCAAGACCCACATGCTTGATCGTGGCTTGAATGCATTGCGTATGTTCCCCGTGCCTGCCGACGTGCGTAAACTCATGTACAAGGTGAAGCACGCTCAGGGTGTAGACATCACTCGCATCTTCTGCGGACTGAACGATGTGCGCAATATTATCCCCTCTATTCATTATGCCCTTGAAGCAGGCATGACGCCTCAAGCTACGCTTTGTATCACCAACTCTCCTATCCACACAGCAGAATATTATGCCAAAATAGCAGATCAGCTCATTGAGGCTGGTGCACCCGAAATCTGCTTGAAGGATATGGCTGGTATCGGTCAGCCTGCTATGCTCGGTAAGCTCACCAAGATGATCAAGGACAAACATCCCGAAGTGATCATCGAGTACCACGGCCACTCAGGTCCTGGTCTCTCTATGGCTTCTATCTTGGAAGTATGCCGCAATGGTGCTGACGTGATTGATACTGCTATCGAGCCTCTTTCATGGGGTAAGGTTCATCCCGACGTGATCTCTGTACAGTCTATGTTGAAGCATGCTGGTTTCGACGTGCCCGAGATCAATATGGACGCTTATATGGAAGCTCGCAAACTCACACAAGAGTTTATCGACGATTTCTTGGGCTACTTCATGAATCCTGCCAACAAGCTTATGTCGTCGCTCCTTCTCGGTTGCGGTCTGCCTGGTGGTATGATGGGATCGATGATGGCCGACCTCACGGGTGTGATGGGCGCTATCAATAGCAATCGCAAGGCTAAGGGCGAACATGAACTCTCTGAGGATGAACTCCTCGTGAAGCTCTTCAACGAAGTGGCTTATGTATGGCCTCGCGTGGGTTATCCTCCCTTGGTAACTCCGTTCTCTCAGTATGTGAAGAATATTGCCTTGATGAACCTTCTCACCGAGTCAATGGGTAAGCCCCGTTACTCTATGATGGACAACTCTATCTGGGGTATGATTCTTGGTAAGAGTGGTCGTCTGCCTGGCGAAGTGGCTCCCGAAATCAAGGAATTGGCTAAGGAGAAGGGCTTCGAATTTACCGATGCAGATCCTCAGAGCTACTATCCCGACGATCTCGCTCGCTTCGAGAAGGAAATGGAAGAAAATGGCTGGGATCGTGGTGAAGACGACGAAGAACTCTTCGAGTTTGCTATGCATGAGACTCAGTATCGTGACTACAAGAGCGGTGCTGCCAAGAAGCGTTTCCTCGCCGACCTCCAGGCTGCTAAGGATAAGGCTGGTGCCAGCGGCATGAGCATCGAAGAGGCTACTGCCTTTAAGCATGCTAAGGCCGATGCCATCGTTGCTCCCGAAAGCGGTACGATCCTCTGGGAAATTGGTGGTGATGGCGAATGCGTGAAAGCTATCGAGCCTTTCATCGGCAAGGAATATGCTGAAGGCGATCGCTTCTGCTACATCGAGAATACGCATGGTCAGATCGTTGAACTTCCCGCTGCTCTCGGTGGCAAGCTTGTCGAAATCAACGCTAAGCAAGGCGCTCGTGTCAACAAGGGCGACGTAATTGCTTACGTTCAGCGTGGAGAGTAAATTTCTTAGTTTTAAGTTTTGAGGTTATAAGGTTATAAAGTATCCATTGCTCTGTGTGAGGTTGACTTTATAACTGCGTTACTTAAAACTTCAATTCCTACATAAAAGAGCTGCTTCATGGTGTTGTATACATTGTGAAGCAGCTCTTTTTCTTTTCTCCTTTCGCTGGAATCTATTAGCTTTTATCTGTAATTTTTATGTTGCTCAGCATGCGATGTGTTAAACGGGGGGGGTATTTTTACTATAATTGTCTAATTGTGTTGTATGCTATAGATGAATTTATCTATATTTGCGCAGATAACTTAAACTTTAATCACTAATACAATTACAATTATGAGGAAATTTACTCTCATTTTCGCTTCGTTGCTTGCTTTTGTAGGAGTGGCGAAAGCACAGAATGTCTCGGAGGAATTGTACAAGACTACACCCGGTGTTGAAGTCAAGGCTTCCGAAACAGAAGGGGCACAGTATGTTTACTATCTTCGCAATTCAAAGTATTCATCGTTCCTGACGTTCAATGGAGCCTTGGGAAACATGACTACAGATGTTGCATCAGCTCAGAAGTATACCATTGTGGCTTCAACGAATGGTTATACTATTCATTGGGCAAATGCTGATGGTACAACGTCAAATACAAAAGTTCAGGCAGGTGGCCCTCCTAAAATCTGGGCAACTGAAAATAATGCTTCAGGCTCTTATGATTTTACCTTTGAGAAGGTTGGTACTGCAGAAGATGCCGCTTATCTTTTGAAGGCTGTCAATAAGAGTGGTCGTGATCTGAAAGCACCGAGCGCTTCTGATGCCTCTGGTTCAGGATACTATGGCACAGCTTCTGCAAGTAACACTGAGTATGTATGGCAATTCATCCCCGCCAACGACGCCGCCAAGGAAGCTGCAGGTTGGCCTAAGGTGAAAATGCTTGCAGGTGATGCCACTCATGGTAATCTGACAACCTTTAGCAGTACGAAGCCGGTGGTATGCCCAGATGATTATCAAGTGTTTACAGCAACGTATGCAGACAATACTTTAAGCTTGGAAGAGGTTGCTGATCGCGTGATTCCTGCCAATACAGGCGTAATCGTTAAGGGGGCTGAAGGCTCATTCTTCATGGTGCCTAATGCTACAGAAAATACGCTTACTTCTGCTCTTATTGCTACTGGTGCAGAGGGCAAGACCGTTGCAGAGGACGAAACTATCTTTGGTCTTGGTTTGCAAGATGCTACGCTTGGCTTCTATAAGGTAAAGGAAAGTACCACGATTGGCGCTGGTAAAGCATATTTCCAAGCTACTGGAAGTGAAGGATCTGCTATCTCGCTCAGTTTTGGAGGCGCAACTACTGGTATCCATGCAGCAACTATTGCAGCAGAAAGCAATGCCCCCGTATTTGATCTCAGCGGACGTCGCGTGCAGAAAGCTGTAAAGGGTGGTATCTATATCCAGAATGGCAAAAAGTTCGTAAAGTAATCTAACTCCTAAAACTCGTAATGCAATGAAGAAAACATATATAGCTCCTCAGTCTACCGTGGTGAATCTCTTCGTAGAAGAAGCCTTGCTTTCTGCCTCAAAGGAACTCAACGTAGACGAATCAAAGACTATCGAAGGCAGTGACGCTCGATCTGCCGGCTTTGAATGGTCTGATACTTCTTGGGATGAAGAATAAGACTTCCCTCCTTTCATACTTAGGTTAAAATAGATGAAGCGCGCATTGCCGAAGGGCGATGCGCGCTTTTGTAGGGGGGGGAAGTAGTGGGTATAGTAGTTATAGTGGTTCTAGTAGTTCTAGTTATTCTAGGAATACTAGTATCACTAGAACCACTAGAACTACTAGAATAACTAGACAACTATCTTTCAATAGAAAATCAGCCCCCCCCCTGAAAGCTTAAGCTTTATCCTCCTTAAGCTCATGCAGCTCCTCTTTTAGCTTCTCAATTTCTTCTAACTGTTGGTAGTATGCCTTGAGTGCGCGCGTCTTTAGATCCTCGTATGCCGATCGCCACTTATGAGCATCTGCTATAGCTACTGAGAGCGCTTGTTTAAGCTGCGGGTTCTCAGCTTCGAGTTGCTTAATTCTTTCATCTTGCTCTTGTCGATACTGCGTGCGAGCGCGATGCATACGCTCTTTAATACCACCTTCTGTCACGAATTCTTTGTCTAAATGTTTGAGAAAGGAAACCATCATCTTGTCGATGATGTGACAAAGCGTTATAGCATAGTTGCACATCTGCTCATCGTCCCATTGAGCGAATAAAGATTCATATTCTGGTAAGTCGTTGTGCTTGCGACAATAATTAAGCATATCAGAATAGCGTTCTTCTCCCTGTTGAAAGAATGCTAAGTGGCGTGATTTGAGATAATCTCCAAAATCTTCACGAAGTTCTTTAAGCGAAGCACGAGCTACATTTAAGAGCTTGAGTTGCATTTCTGTGGAGGTGACTCCATCGGCAAAACCTTCCACGATGTTTTGCTTGCATGAACGAGCAGCTTGGATCATCTGATCGCGTGTACGGTCTTTGTAAAGGTGTATATAGCGATTGCAGAATTCAAATGTGAGTTGATACACCACATCTGATTTTCGATAGAAGAATAAGCTACTTAAATCTATCGATTTCCCAAGTACAGAAACCGAAGGTTTTAAAGGTTGATTCATGGGAGATGTTGGGCAAAGGTTGATTGTTATGAAAAGATTGAAAAAGATTCTATAAGAGATGAGGTTATGATTGTTTCCCTCCTTCACATCTCCTTCACACCTTCCTCATCGCCTCCCAGAGTGGATTTGAGGCGGGATAGGGTGCAGTCACAGAGATGAGCTTATGGCTTACGGGGTGTTCAAATTCGATGTGGCGGGCATGAAGGCAGATAGAACCATCGGGATTGGAACGGGGAGCACCATACTTCAAGTCGCCCTTGATTACGCAGTGCATAGCTGCCAATTGACAGCGTATCTGGTGGTGACGACCAGTGTGGAGATTTACTTCGAGAAGGAAGTAACGATCGGAGGTGCCTATTAGCTGGTAGTCGAGAATGGCCTTCTTCGATCCGGGCACTTCTCGCTGGTGAGCGTAGGCCTTGTTTTGTTTCTCGTTGCGTGTGAGCCAATTCGTAAGTGTACCTTGAGGCGCGGCGGGGCGAGCACAGACGATGGCATGATACGTCTTCTTAATCTTTCCGCCTTCGCGAAACATTTGATTGAGTCTTGTAAGCGCTTTGCTTGTACGGGCAAAGACCACAATGCCGCTCACGGGGCGATCCAGTCGATGCACGATACCAAGGAATACTTCGCCAGGCTTATTGTATTTCTCTTTGATATAAGCTTTCACCTCGTCGGCCAGGGTGCGATCGCCCGTTTTGTCGCCTTGTACTATTTCGCCGGCTTCTTTGTTTACGATGATGATGTGATTGTCTTCGTATAAGGGGTGCATGGGGTGGGGTGGGTTTTAAGGTTATGAGGTTATAATGTCACTTTTGTTTTCGGTCTTTTGTTACGTAGCTTTTTATGCTATGCGATCTTTATTCGAAGTTTTTCGCTTGCAGTCTTTTGTTACGCATAAGTAACGTTACAACCTTATAACTCTCAACTAAAAATCTAAACTAAATGAAAGCCCCTCCCCTTGTTCCGCGTGAGGGAATACGAAGGGAGGGACTTCTCTTGTACTTAGCTAACCAATCTGAGAGGGCGTTCTCGCTTTCAGAATAGTAAGCCCGTTGTTGAGGGGAATTACATGTTCATACCACCATCTACCTGGATCACCTGACCGCTAACATAGCTTGACATGTCAGAGGCGAGGAAGGTAGCCACGTTGGCGATATCTTCGGGCTGTCCACCGCGACGGAGGGGAATAGCCTTCATCCATTCCTTGCGAACGTCTTCGCTGAGTTGAGCAGTCATAGCAGTCTCAATGAAGCCCGGAGCAATAGCGTTGGCACGGATGCCACGGCTACCCATTTCCTGAGCTACGCTCTTAGCCAATGCAATGAGGCCAGCCTTAGAAGCAGCGTAGTTAGACTGTCCGGCGTTGCCGTGAACGCCTACTACAGAAGCCATGTTGATGATAGAGCCCTTGCGCTGACGCATCATGATAGGAGTGCAAGCGTGAACGAAGTTGAAAGCCGACTTCAAGTTGACAGCGATTACGGCGTCCCACTGCTGTTCGGTCATACGGATCATAAGACCATCCTTAGTGATACCAGCGTTGTTGACCAAGATATCGATAGAACCGAAGTCTTCGTGAATCTTCTTAACCACCTCAGCGGTTTCTTCGAAGTTGGCAGCGTTAGAAGCGTAAGCCAAGCACTTCACGCCCTTAGCTTCAATCTCTTTGCGAGTAGCTTCGCCGTTTTCGTCAATCTTCAAGTCAGTGAAAGCGATGTTTGCACCTTCTTCAGCAAATTTCAGTGCGATAGCTTTACCGATACCACGGGCAGCACCCGTAATCAATGCAGTCTTACCTGTTAAAAGTCCCATTTGAATTGAGTATTTTGTTAGGTCAAGCCAGTGTGTTTGCTCTTTAAGTAAGAGAATAACTTGCTTGACGATTTGTTATGAATTTCAAAGTTTTACTCTACAGCTGGAGGCATGTTGAGCACGCGGAGGATGATGCCCTTGACGATGGGGTAAGTCTCGTCTTCTGTGAGTCCTTCGCCCAATCGGTCGTAGATATAGGGCACTTCAAGTCCCTTTACAGAATAGTGGATAATGTCAGACATCAGTCCTACATTGTCAATGCGGAAGCGCCCTTTGTCAACTCCCTCTTGAAGCACCTGCGTCAGTATGCGGTGTTCTTCCTCATCGAAGGCTTTGCGCACCTTTTCTACCATCCAGATGTTGCGGAAGAACTCAGCACGCAGGGTACCATTCCTTGCTACTGTTTCCTTGATAATGCTCAAGTGAGAGTAGATGAGAGTGAAGATCTTCTCTTCGGGCTCCACGTTCATGCTCAGCACTTCGTCCATCTTTTCTGAAAGTCGTTCCAGTTCTTCTTCGATGACGGCGTAGTAGATCTCCTCCTTGCTTCTGAAGTAGGTGTACAAAGTGCGTCGTCCGCGTCCGGAGGCTGCCGCTATATCATTCATTGTGGTGGCTTCCAGACCTTTATGTGCGAATAACTCGCGTGCCACTTCAAGCAGCTTTTGTCTTGTTTTTGTGATGGACATAAGAAATGTTTTGCTCTGTTATTAAGCACACTTTTGCTTTCAGTGTGCAAACTTACGCATTTTCTTTTGAATAATCCCACTCTGAATAGGGAAAAATGTTTTGCGCTTATATGATTGCTCATTTGCTTTTTGCGTCATTTATGGTATGTAAGTACTTGTGTGCACGCGTATGCATCAAAACATGGGTGTTAGATGCACTCAAATTAGTGGCAGTCCGCGTAAAAATTAGTGGTAGTCCGCGTAAAAATTAGTGGTAGTCCGCGTAAAAATTAGTTGTGGTCCGTGTAAAAATTAGTGGTAGGTCGCGTCTTTAGTACTTGAACCTTCTGTATTTGGCTATCAAAGGCCTATAATTCGGGGAATTTATGTAAATTTGCAATATGAAGAAAAAGAAAGCTTTGAAATGGTTGGGTGTGATCATAGCATCGCCTGTGGTGCTCTTCCTCCTGCTCGCCATTTTGATCTATATACCTCCCGTGCAAAACTTTGTGGTTCACAAGGTTGCAGCAGCTATGTCCGAACGAATGGGGATGACGTTTAGCATAGAGAAAGTGCGTCTGGCCTTTCCGCTCGACCTTTCTCTTCATAAGGTGATGGCTGTGGAGCGTGGAGATACGTTGCTCGATGCGCAACACTTGCGACTCAATGTGCGACTTATGCCCCTCTTCGAAGGGCGTGCTGACGTGGATGGGCTGGAACTCTATGGCGTGAAGCTCGATACGAAGAGTTATATCTCTGATACTCATGTGAAGGGGCATGCAGAAGAGCTCGTGGCTGCATCGCACGGCGTGGATTGGGAGAAGGAATTGGTACAGCTCGATCGCGTAAGACTGCGTAATGCAGACTTCTGCGTAACGCTGAGTGATACGGCTAAGAAAGATACGACGAAGAGTCAGGCCCATTGGAACATAGAAGTGGCTCGAGCAGATATAGCCAATTCAAGAGTGAAACTCGTGATGCTAGGTGATTCGATGCGCATCGATGCGCGAGTGGGTACATTGGCGCTAAGAAAGGGAATGTTCGACACAGGTAAGAATTATTACGCTGTCAAGCAACTCTTAGTGCGCGGTACAGATGTGCGCTACGATATACCCTACGAACGTCCCATGCGTGGTTTGGATTATAACCATTTAGGGCTGACCGATATCTCTTTCAAACTCGACACGCTGAGTTACGATGCTGATGGCGTGTTGCGAGCAGGATTAACCAATTTGGCGTTAAAGGAGCGCTGTGGATTGCAAGTGAAGCAACTCAGTGGTGGTGTGTATATGGACTCTACGCAACTCCGCGTTCCTGCTGTGAGATTGCGTACCACTAATTCACGATTAGATGCCGATGTAGCGTTTGATTTTCGTTCATTCTCAGCTGGAAAAGGTGGACATTGTAAAGCAATCATTGATGCAGAATTGGGCTATGCCGATGTGATGACATTGGCACAAGGGTATGTAGATCGTTCGCTGCTAAGGAATCTTCCTCGCAAGCCCATCTTGCTCAAAGGAGAAGTAGTAGGCAATATAGACCATCTGCGACTGCCTTCGTTCTCGCTGAGCATACCACAGGTAGCAAGGTTGAATGCCAATGGTTATGTAGATCAAGTGCTGAAAAACTGGCGTAAGGGACGTTTTAACTTCAACCTGCGCACACAGAATTTGACGGTTGTGCGCCGTATGTTACCCCGTTCGCTGACGCAAAGCATACAAGTGCCCGATCGCATACAGACCGACGGGTGGGTGGCATTTCGCGGAGATACCTACGATACGCAACTGAAAGCACGCGTCGGCGGTGGAAGCTTAGCTGCAAAGGCACACGCTAATCTGCGAACTGAGTCCTATCAGTTGGCAGCAACGGCCCATGCTTTCCCTGTGGCAACAATCGTCAAAGGTATGCCAGTTAGCCCATTTACAGGATGCATGCGTGCTTCGGGTAGAGGATTTGACGTGTTGTCGTCACGCTCCACTCTTACTGCCGATGCACGAGTGGATCGCCTATCATATAGCGGCTACGATTTGAGCGGCATACGGCTTGATGCTCATCTGCAGGGCGGAAGGGCAAAAGCTCGGTTTGTAGCTCGCAATCCGCTGATTAATGCCGATGGCAATTTGGAAGCTGTGCTCGGGCGTGGTGGCTACGACGTAGCGCTCAAGGCCAGTCTGCCAGAACTTGACCTGCTCAAGTTGGGCTTGACCAAAGATACGCTAACCTTTGGTACGGACATTGAAATCAAGGCCACAGCCAATAAGGCTTTTACAGCCTATAGCGTAAATGGCATGGTGCTAAATAATCGATTCACTACATCGCGTATGAGCACCATGGCCAAGGATATCTTCTTCGACTTTGCTACCAATCACGATACCACGACCGCCTTCGCTTCGGCAGGTGATCTGCAACTCAAACTCGGTGCGGGAGGTAATGTGGATCGACTCACCAAAGAGGCAAGTCGATTCGCTACAGAACTGGGTAAGCAACTGAAGCAGTATAAGCTTGATCAAAATAAGCTCAAAGCAATGCTTCCCTCCATGGATCTATATCTCAGTGCTGGGCGCGATAATCCCGTTTACAACATAGCTCGACTGAAAGGTTACTCCTTCTCTTCTGCCTATCTGAACCTTCAGACTAATCCACACGAGGGAATGCTTGGTGATATGCGCGTAGGAGCGATGAATGTCGGTGCACTCTTGCTCGATACCATTGATACGCATATCTTCCAGGATTCAACGGGTGTACAGCTTCGCGGTATGGTGAAAAATAATAAGAAGAATCCCAATCCGCTCGAAGTAAAACTGAAATCATACCTCATGCAGTCGGGGGCAGGCGTAGAACTGACCTACTACGACAGTGATGGAGAGCGAGGCGTGGACATTGGCTTGCAAGCCATGCTGCAAGATAAGGGCGTGAATGTTCATCTCTATCCGCAGCATCCCGTGATAGCTTACCGAGGTTTTACGGTGAATAAAGACAACTATATCTTCTTAGGCAATGATAAGAGCATCCGTGCCAACGTAGATCTCTTGGCAGATGACGGTACGGGACTAAAGATCTATGGCGAGCCAAAGGATTCTGCCAACGATGTGACGGTGAGCGTCAATCAGCTCAATCTGACCGAACTCTCGTCGGTACTTCCCTATATGCCCAAAATCGGCGGTATGCTTAGTGGTGATATCCATGTGACGCAGAGCATGCTGTCTGATAAGCAACTCTCTGCCATGGCTTCGCTCTCTGCCGAAGGGTTTAAATACGAAGACATGCCTTTAGGCAACGTGGGCATTGACGCAATCTATCTGCCTAAGACGGGTGGAGAACATCATGCTTCGGCATTTATTAGTTCGAATGGCGAAGAGGTGCTTGCTTGCAATGGTACTTATTATGATCGAAACGGAGGAGTATTTGAAGGCGATGCTCAACTTCACGACTTCCCATTGCAGATGCTCAATGGCTTTATGGCAGGAACCGATGTGGCAATGAAGGGAATCGCAGGCGGCGACCTCAAGGTGAAGGGTTCGCTGGACAAGCCCATTGTCAATGGTACGCTCGACTTGGATTCGGCTCATGTATACTCCGACGTATATGGATTTGATTTCCGCACGGATGAACGTGCTGTAGAGATCGACAATAGTCGCATACTCTTCAACGACTACAATCTGTACTCTACGGGTAAAGAACCATTGGTGCTCAACGGCGTGTTTGATATGAGCGACTTCAGCCGAATGCGTATGGACTTCCGCATGAAGGCACAAAACTTCGAACTTATCAATACGCGTAAGAAAGCACAGTCAATGCTCTTCGGCAAGGTGTATGCCGACTATCAAGGCACGCTCAAGGGTACTACGGATAATCTCTCTATCCGTGGCAAACTCAATGTGTTGGAGCGTACAGACGTGACTTACATACTCAAAGACTCACCACTGTCGGTCGACGATCGTTTGCACGACCTCGTACAGTTCACCAACTTTGCCGATACCACATCGACCGAAGAACAGAAGAAGGCTATCGATGGCGGAGTGGATATCACGCTGGGTATAGGCATCAGCGATGCAGCGCAGTTTCACTGCAACTTGAGCGAGGATGGGCAAAGCTACGTCAACCTTGAGGGTGGTGGCGACCTAACCTTGCGCATGACGCAACAGGGCGATATGCGTATGACGGGACGCTTCACGGTGAATAGTGGGCAGATGAAATATCAACTTCCCGTAATTCCGCTCAAGACCTTCCAACTGGAACAAGGATCGTATGTAGAGTTTACGGGCGATGTGATGAATCCTACGCTCAACATTACGGCAAAGGAACGTACGAAGGCTGTGGTGACAGAAGATGACCGACAGCGCTCCGTGAGTTTTGACGTAGGCGTGAAACTTACCAAGCCGCTCAACGATATGGGGCTTGAGTTTACTATCGAAGCACCAGAAGACTTGAACGTGCAGAATCAACTCGCCTCCATGTCGGCAGAGCAGCGTGGCAAAGCGGCTGTGACGATGATGGCCACGGGTATGTATATGACCGATGAAAGCATGATGTCGGGCTCAGGGTTTAAGGCTAACAATGCCCTCAATGCATTCCTGCAAAGCGAAATACAAAACATAGCTGGGTCGGCACTTAAGACCATCGATATCAACCTTGGTGTAGAAAGTGGTACCTCTCAGACGGGAACAGCCACTACAGATTATTCCTTCCAGTTTGCGAAACGCTTCTGGGGTAATCGCATCAGTGTGATTGTAGGTGGAAAAGTGTCGACGGGAGCCGATGCTACCAATTCCGCAGAGAGCTTTATCAACAATGTGTCGGTGGAATATCGTCTTGATCAAGGTGCCACACGCTATGTGAAAGTGTTCTACGATCGAGATACGCAAGATCCACTTGAAGGCCAGTTGACCAAGACGGGGGCGGGTCTTGTGCTTCGCCGCAAGACCGACCGCTTAGGCGAACTTTTCATCTTTAAAAAGAAAAAGGCGAAAGAGTAAGAATATTCAAGATCGCTAAGCTTTTGGGCTCGGGGTGTAATTGGTTCTCGCTTAGTTCTGTGGGCGACGCGTCTCGCGTCGGCGTAATCAGAATGGTGAGATGCCGACGCGAGACGCGTCGCCCACAGAACTGATTAGAATCGTCACTTGAGCTCCTTCAAAACTAAAAACATCAGAATCATGCGAGTCTTTACTCCTTATATAATCCTATGTCTGCTGGCAACCTTATTGCTGTCGGCATGTTCCACTACGCGTTCGCTGCCCGATGACGAACAGCTCTATACCGGCATTGCAAAGATAGCCTATGCGGACGATCCTGCACTGATGCGCAAGAAGGGCGGCCGCGATTCTGTGGGTGTAATCACTGCTGTGGCAGATGCCGTCACGAAGGTAAACGACGTGATAGAAGGCAAAAGTACGCTGGCAGATGCAGCCGGACTACTCACTAAGGACAAGCGCACGCTGACTAAGGAGGAACGCAAGGCGCAGAAGCAAGCACAAGAGCAGAGCGAAAAAGACTTTGCTACAGCCAAGGAAGAGGTAGAGGCTGTATTGGCCTATCCTCCCAATAACTCCATATTTGGTTCTTCCACAATGAGTTGGCCGTGGAAGATCGGACTCTGGGTGCACAACGGGCTGTATGACGCAAAGGGGGCGGTGGGCAAATGGGTCTACAAGACCTTTGGCACAGAACCCGTGCTGATAAGCCAAGTAAGTCCGGAGATGCGCGCCAAGGTGGCCACTAATACGCTTCATAACTATGGTTACTTCCATGGCAAGGTCGACTATAATGTGCTGACAGATAAACGCAATGCGAAGAAGGCTAAAGTGGCATATCAAGTGAAAGCAGGTCAGCTCTATCGGCTCGACTCCATTCGTTATATGGGATTCCCCGCACCGCAAGACAGTTTGCTGCGATTGTATCAAAGCGCACGCTTGCTGAAGAAAGGCGATGCATTTAGCGTGGTGAACCTCTCGGGTGAACAGACACGTATAGAAAACCTCATGCGCAACAATGGTTACTACTATTATAATGCCAACTATACCACGTTTCGCGCAGATACCTTGCAACGCAAGAACTATGTGCAACTGCAAGTGATCCCAGTGGCCGACAAACCCGTAAAGGCAGATCATCCATGGTATATCGGACGGGCTGTCATCAACATACGTAGTCATGATACCGATGTGCTCAACAATCATATAGAGCGTCGCAACTTTACCTACAACTTTTCAGGTGAGAAGATGCCCCTTAGAGCAAGTATGTGGCGCCATGCCATCGTGCATCGTCATGGCGAACTCTATCGGTTGGATCATCAGAAGACTACGCTTGAAAAGTTAGGACAAATGGGCGTGTTGAGTCAGATAGACGTCAACTATGTGCCGCGAGATACAACCGCTGCCTGTGATACGCTCGACCTTGTGATATCCGCCGTGATGGACAAACTGTATGACTCCACTTTTGAAATGAATGCTACGATGAAGAGCAATCAGCAGGTGGGACCAGGCATATCGTATGAATTGGCGAAACGCAATGCCTTCCGCGGTGGTGAAAAAGTGTCGTTTAAGATATTCGGTTCTTATGAATGGCAGACGGGAAACAGCACAGGAGGGCGCAACTCATTGCTCAACTCTTATGAACTCGGCACACAGTTGGCATTTAAGTTCCCACGCTTTGTGCTTCCCGGTGTGAGTCGCCGACGAATGCGTTTCCCCGCTTCTACACAGTTTGCGCTCGATGCCGATTGGAAAAATCGTTCTAAGTTCTTCAATATGGTCAGCATGGGACTTAGCGTAAACTACCATTGGTATCGTAGAGAAACCGCGCAACATGACTTGACGCTGTTCAGTCTCGACTTTGATAAACTCAATCATACCACACAGACTTTCGACTCGATTATGAACGCCAATCCTGCGCTCTACGTTTCGATGCGCAATCAGTTTGTACCCTCGCTCAGCTACACCTTTACTTATCAGAGCCGTAGCTGGCGTCAACGCCCGTGGTGGGTACAATTGTCTGTGAAGGAAGCGGGCAACTTTACTTCTGCTTGCTATGCTATAGCCGGTCAGAAGTTTAATAAGCAATATAAAGAACTCTTTGGCAATCCTTTTGCACAGTATATTAAGTTTACGGCAGAAGTACATAAGCAGATCAAGTTTACTAAAGATATCAACCTCGCCACACGTATATTCGGCGGTGTGATTTATAGTTATGGCAATAGCAACTCTGCACCTTATTCCGACCAATTCTACGTGGGCGGTGCCAATAGCATACGAGCATTTACGGTAAGAACATTGGGACCCGGCTCTTATCGTCCAGAAAACTCGAAGTATTCCTATATGGACCAGACGGGCGATGTGAAGCTTGAGGCTAATGCCGAACTGCGTGCCCGCCTGTTTGGCGACCTGCATGGAGCCGTGTTCTTGGATGCTGGCAATGTATGGACGCTTCGCAATGATCCGAAGCGACCAGGAGCACAACTCACGGCTTCGACACTCAAAAACATAGCATTGGGAACGGGTCTGGGCTTGCGCTATGACTTAACGTTCTTAGTGCTACGCTTCGATGTGGGTGTGGCTCTGCATGCACCTTATCAAACGGCAAAGTCGGGCTTCTATAATATAGAGCGCTTCAAGGATGGGCTTGGACTGCACTTTGCCATTGGCTACCCGTTCTGATGATATTTCATCCGGCTCTTGCTTAGAGTACAGGATGATCGAAATACATACTACTAAACTTACAACTTCTAAAACGCACAACTCGAAAGAGAATTGCATTCCTATAGATGACTCCATTACTCGACATACAGCACCTCACGAAACGCTTCGGCGCTTTGGAATTGTTCAACGATATTAGTTTCTCCATCGCCGATGGACAAAAGGTTGGGCTTATAGCCCACAATGGCGCAGGAAAAAGCACATTGCTCAATATCTTGGCAGGGAAAGAAGACTACGATGGTGGCGATATTATTACTCGTCGCGATGCACAAATCGCTATCTTGGAGCAGGCTCCCGTGTTTCAACCCGGAACAACCGTAATAGATGCTTGCTTTATGCGTGCTGGCGAGTTGTCAACGCTGATCGGACGCTACGAACAATGTTTGGCCACTCCTGGCAATCCAGGATTGAGCGAACTGATGGATGAAATGGAACGACGCGAGGCTTGGGACTTTGAGCAAAGGGCTAAGCAGATCCTTTCAAAACTGCAAATCAATAACTTCTCGCAGCCCGTCGATCAACTCTCAGGCGGACAATTGAAGCGTGTGGCTTTGGCTAATGTGTTGCTTGCCGATCCCGATTTGTTGGTGCTCGACGAACCTACCAACCACCTCGATCTTACGATGATCGAATGGCTTGAAGGCTACTTACAGCGCACTACGAAAGCATTGCTCATGGTGACCCACGACCGCTATTTCTTGGATAATGTATGCCAGGAGATATTGGAACTCGATGACGAAAGCATGTATAGCTATGCGGGCAATTATGAGTATTATCTCGAAAAACGAGAACAGCGCATCACAGCACAGAATGCCAACATCGCACGCGCCAATAACCTTTACCGCAAAGAGCTGGATTGGATGCGCCGTATGCCGTGTGCACGTGGTACGAAAGCACGCTATAGGAAAGAGGCTTTCGTAGAATTGGAACAGCGAGCTAAGCAGCGCCGCGAAGAGCGTGCCGCACGTTTAGAGGTGAAGAGTGGCTATATAGGCAGCAAAATCTTCGAGGCAGAATATGTAAGCAAAGCCTTCGATGTGCCCGGAGCAGACGGAACGCTTCATAAGCAAGTAATCTTGAAGGATTTCTATTATAACTTCTCTCGTTATGAGAAAATGGGCATTGTGGGTGGAAATGGTACGGGAAAAAGCACTTTTATCAAGCTCCTTCTCGGACTGGAACAGCCTGATAGTGGACGATTCGTAGTGGGCGAGACAGTAAGGTTCGGCTATTTCTCACAGGAAGGAATGACCTTTAACGAACAAGACAAGGTTATTGATGCCGTAAGAAGGCATGCCGAAGTGATCGATTTGGGCGGAGGACGTCATCTGACGGCTATGCAGTTTTTGACACACTTTCTCTTCCCGCCAGCTCGTCAGCAAGACTATATTTACAAACTTTCGGGAGGAGAACGCCGGCGATTGCAACTTTGCACCGTACTGATGAAGAATCCTAACTTCCTCGTGCTCGACGAACCGACCAATGATCTCGATATAGCAACGCTACAAATCCTTGAAGAATATTTGCAGGATTTCAAGGGGTGCGTAATCGTAGTGAGCCACGACCGCTACTTCATGGACAAAGTGGTAGACCACCTGCTCGTGTTCAATGGCGAGGGCAGTATAGACGATTTTCCAGGCAACTATTCCGAGTACCGAGAATGGAAGTCGCTTCGCGACCATGAAGAGCGAGAAGAAAAGGAAGAAAGTCGTAAGAATAGCGGTGCTCCCGCAAAGCAAAACACTTGGGGGGGCGAGAAGAAACGAAAACTCTCCTTTAAGGAAAAACAGGAACTCAAGCAGTTGGAACAAGACATAGAAGCCCTTGAAACAGAAAAGAAGCAACTCGAAGAAGCACTCTGCTCGGGTACACTCTCTGTGGAAGAACTGACCATAAAGAGCAAACGCTTGCCCTTGCTCAACGATGAATTAGACGAAAAGTCAATGCGCTGGCTCGAACTGAGCGAAGTGGAAGAATAGCCTAAACTCATTAAACTAATAAACTCATTAAACTAACCCGTTGGCGGAATTCTTGGTTAACGGGTAAACAAGTTGACAAGTTAACAAGTAAATAGCTTTTAGACTACTTGTTTCGTTAAAAACGAGAACAATTGTACTCGACAAACTTACCTGTTTACCTGTTAACTTGTCAACCCGTTAACAAATTCCGCCAACGCGTTAAACTAATAAACTCAAAAATCATCTTGTCATGAAACCATTGGCAGAGCGCTTACGACCCACAACGCTCAATGAATACATAGGGCAAAAACATTTGGTAGGACCAGGTGCCGTGCTTCGACAGGTGATCGACTCTGGTCATATCTCCTCCTTTATCCTTTGGGGACCACCGGGAGTGGGCAAGACGACGTTGGCCAAGATTATAGCCAATCAATTGGATACGCCGTTCTACACGCTTTCGGCAGTCAATAGTGGCGTGAAGGAAGTACGCGAGGTAATAGAGAAGGCAAGTGCCAATCGATTCTTTAGCGAACAAAGCCCGATATTGTTTATTGATGAGATTCATCGTTTCTCTAAGTCTCAGCAAGACTCTTTGCTCGCTGCAGTCGAAACGGGGGCAATCACGCTGATAGGCGCTACGACAGAGAACCCCTCGTTCGAAGTGATACGCCCATTGCTGTCACGTTGTCAAGTGTATGTGCTGAAAAGCCTTGAGAAGTCCGATTTGGAAGAGTTGCTTCATCGCGCCTTGACCTGCGATGTGGTATTAAAACAGCGCCATATTGAGGTGAAAGAGGCAGAAGCATTGTTTAGATATAGCGGTGGTGATGCACGAAAGTTGCTGGGTATACTTGATCTCGTCACTTCTGCTTCTGATGCAGATCCTTTGGTGATAGACAATGCAACCATCACCGAGCGCTTGCAGCAAAACCCTTTGGCTTACGATAAAGAGGGAGATATGCACTACGACATCATATCCGCCTTTATCAAGAGCATTCGTGGTAGCGATCCCGATGCAGCCTTGTATTGGTTAGCACGCATGATTGAGGGAGGGGAAGACCCTAAGTTTATAGCCCGACGCCTCGTAATCTCAGCTTCTGAAGATATCGGACTTGCCAATCCCAATGCACTTCTATTAGCCAATGCAGCTTTCGATGCTGTGGCAAAGATTGGTTGGCCCGAAGGACGCATACCATTGGCTGAAGCCACAGTCTATTTGGCTACAAGTGCTAAAAGTAATTCAGCCTATATGGGTATCAATAACGCACTACAACTTGTAAAGCAGACGGGTAACCAACCCGTACCACTTCCCATACGCAATGCGCCTACGAAGTTGATGGCCGACTTAGGCTATCATGATGGCTATATCTATCCTCACGACTATCCAGGCAATTTTGCTCCGCAGCAATACATGCCCGATGCGCTGAAAGACGTGGTGCTTTGGCATCCCTGCCAGAATGCTCAAGAGGATAGGGCAAAAGATAGGATGAATGCTTTTTGGCAGAATAAACATAGGTAGGAAAGGCAAAATAGCTCATATTTGATACTTTTTGTCCAAAAAAGTCGTCTTACTGTTTGGTAGATTGCGAAAAAGTCGTACCTTTGCACCGCATTTGAGAGCAAGTGCTATCAGAAATGATACGATCGTTGCGGAAATAGCTCAGTTGGTAGAGCACAACCTTGCCAAGGTTGGGGTCGCGAGTTCGAGTCTCGTTTTCCGCTCAGCATGAAATACTGCAGTAAATCTCAGCCCAGGTGGCGGAATGGTAGACGCGCTAGTTTCAGGTACTAGTGTCAGCAATGACGTGCAGGTTCGAGTCCTGTTCTGGGCACTGCTCTAAATTGCAGTCAGAGTTTTACACACAACCTAAAAGAATGGAGAGGTGGCGGAATTGGTAGACGCGCTACTTTGAGGGGGTAGTGACAATTGTGTCGTGGGAGTTCGAGTCTCCTCCTCTTCACTTTTTAGTTTGTATAGTTTTGCTGTATTTTATTTCGCGGAAATAGCTCAGTTGGTAGAGCACAACCTTGCCAAGGTTGGGGTCGCGAGTT
>ERZ808270.207-NODE-207-length-37010-cov-4.241131_pt1 | contig 37010 bp, 30 predicted proteins | sample MGYA00521082_ERZ808270 | MGnify/ENA primary metagenome ERZ808270 (study PRJEB31516, sample SAMN03275594) | gut metagenome | biome: mammalia-associated habitat; material: feces | host: Papio cynocephalus | place: Kenya | collected 2012-07-27 ... | reverse complement strand
GCGATTTATACTACGTCTTTCAACGTTTGTACAAAGACATTTACTGCCACACCGACATTCTGAAACCGTATTCAGAAGCCTACGATTACGCCGAAGAAGCCATTTGTTTTTTATGTCATTTCATCGGTAAAAAATTAGGCGATCTTTGTATCGGTAAGTTCGGAAAGCCGCTTCCGATTCGCCTTGCCTGTTATCGCCATATGGGCAGAATGCTTTGGAAAAAATACAACAAAAACGCAAAATACGAAGTCGGCAGTTACGAAGATCAGAATTTGCGGCACAACGAGCTGACAATTGATCCTTATGCAAAGCAACACACCGAAGAAGCCTACGAGCGCTACGATAAGAAAAGAAATTCTTGAAAAATATGTAATCGATCATGTGATCGAAATGATGAGTAAACCGGAAATACAGGATGAAATTGCAGACGGGTTGCTCGCATATCAGGAAAAGATCATTGAAGAAAATTCGGCAATCGGAAGTCTTGAAAAAGAAATAAGACGAACGGAAAATACGATAACAAATATAATGAATGCGGTGGAACAAGGCGGAGCGACGGCAACAACAATGAACCGTATGCGCGAGTTGGAAGCAAAACTCGACGAATTGCAGAAAAACCTGACGATAGAAAAATCGAAAACGGCGTATCGGCTATCGAGAGAAGAAATTTTAATGTATTATCGAGCGGGACTTGAAAAAACACCGAAATTGCTGATAGAATATTTAATAAAAGAGATAAAATTGTACGACGATAAAATGATTATCACGTACAATACGCCGCGACCGATAGACCTTGACGCAAGTCAGGGTTTTTCTTTTTATAATAAAAACGTAAAAATAGCGCGAGTGATACAAAACCGCAAATTCGTGAAATATGAAAATTTTCGATTGATAATGCGAGTGTAGGTTTTTGATTTATTGAAAAAGTTCGTATAAAAAAGAGGCATAGTCGAAGCGATACGAACTATTTTTATTACAACTAAACAAATGCAAAAATGCCAAAACGAGCAAAAATGCCGTTGAAATGAAGCAAAAACAGGCAAAACAGCGAAAAAGAAAACCTAAGTCGAACACAATAGTTCAACTTAGGTTTTATCTGGCGCAGAGAAGAGGATTTGAACCTCCGGTAAGCGATTAACCTACACACGATTTCCAATCGTGCTCCTTAAACCACTCGGACATCTCTGCATTTTCTATGCAAGCTTTCTTTCGGATTGTACGGAAACTAAACTTTCCGCCTTCGGAAGAAAGCTTTATTATATTACTTTATTTTCGGCGAAAAAGCAAGCGTTTTTGCCCCGTTTTTATAAAATTCATGCAAAAATTTTGCTTTCGGCGTTTTTGTCCGGAAAAGCCCGGTTAATTTCCTACGTTTTTGTAGCAATCGCAGGCTTTGCCGTCCGGTAAAAAGCCTGTATCCGAACATTTTTCGCAGGAAAATTTCGGAGCTAAATCTTTTTCCGTCAAGCCGATTTTCATAAGCAGGGCACGCCGCGTTTCAAGCAGTTTCCGCTTTTCTTCCAGCAGTGCGGGCAGAGACGAAGCGTTGAAAATTTCCGCTTTCGCAAGGTCGATTTCCATTTTCGAAAGATTTTTTTCGTTTTCCGCAAAGCCCGCGATTTTTCCTGCCGCGGCGCGATTTTTTTCCGCTGCGGAAACGGCTTTTTCGCGCAGTGCCGCGTAATATTTTTCCCGTTTCGAGCGCTCGTCCGCCGCGATGACGGAAGGGGAAACGAATCGGTTGCCGGTAAAAGCGTTCGATGCGCCGTTTGCGCCTGCGGAAGAGGCGACGGCGATTTCCTTTTCCGCCGCTTCGGGCGTGAAAATATTTTCGCGTTTCCATTCCGAGAGAATCTTATTCATATACGGCACGGGGGAGGAGGAAACGGAGGCGCGTCTGGCGGCTTCCGAAATCATATCGTCGCCGAAATTCCAGCTTTTCCACGTTTCCAGCATGGAAAGATTCGCGGCGGATTTTTTGAGACCGGGACAGACGGCGCGCAGTTTTTCGAACAGTTTCAGTTCGTCGTTTTTCGTCTTTAAAAATTCCCGTACGCTTTCCGCGCCCACGACGCCTTTCGCAAACAGCTGTTCCACCAGCGAATCGAGCGCCGCGAAATCGGTGAGATTGCATTTGAAGCAGTAGACGGCGAGATCGCAGAGGCTCTCTTCTTCGAAGCCGTAATTGAACCATTTTTCGGCGTATTCGTCCACGTACGCCGCGGGATTTTCCACTTTCGCGCCGAGCTTCCGCGCGATTTTATATACGGCGGCGGCGCAATTTTCGCGTTCGGTAAGGTAGGCGTCGATTTCTTTTTCTTCCGTTTTTCCGCGTGCGGAAAGTTCCGAAAGTACGCCGTCGAGCCCGCGCATCGTGCCTTTTTTGAGATGTTTTGCCGCGGCGCGTACGGCGGCGAAGGTAAAGCCTTTTTCTTCCGTCCAGCGCGTGTAAGCGGCGTAATCCGATTCGTCCGGCGCGCCCGCGATTTTCATGGCGGCGAACAACGCCAGCAGTTCTTTTTCGTGCGCGTTGTAGGAAGAAAGCGCCTTTTCCACCTGTTCGTAAGTGTATAAGCCTTCGCGGATGAATTTTTTGGCTTTATTGAATATGTACGCGGGCGAAACCGCTTCTCCCTGTTTGGAAATGCAGTATTCCACAATCAGCAGAAACGCCTGCGGCTGCATTTCGTTTTCGTCGAGAAACTGCATATATTTCACGCTCTGGGCGTAGCCGACGTCTTTGCCGACTGCGCTCATTTTTCTGAGAAGTTCTTTATTGAAATCGGCATAGCGCGAATAATTGATGCGCGTGGGGCGCCCCGTCGCCGTACGCACGGGCAGATACGAAACGGCGAACGGCTCTTTGGAAAGAATCTCCACGAGATCGTAATTTTCCCAGAAGCAGAACGCGTCGCGTATTTTATCCTCGGTGGTTTTCAGAACTTCCGCCATCGACGCGACGGAAAAATCGGAAGAGGTATTCTGGCATAAAAGCAAACCGTAAAGGTATACTTTTACGAAGAATCCGTCCGCTTCCGGCATATATTTCGTTAAAAACCGATTTTCGATCAGCGTGTAATCGTTTTCGGCATATTCTTTTGAAAAGGAACAGAAAGACATGGAACAGCCCCCCGTAAGTAATTTTTTGTTTTCCGGGCGCGCGATGCTTTTCGGCGCGCGTTTTAATAAAGTTTAAATCGGCGCGCGAAGATGCGCGACAAGCGCTATGATAAGGAAGAAAATCGCCGTCGCAAGAACCTGCCGTACGAGGGGAAAAGCGCCGTTCGAAGAAAAGAGGCGTGATTCCGGAACGGTCGGGCGGGAAAAAGAAAATTTAACGAAAATTATCTTTTTGTTCTTTCTACGGTTGATTTCTTTTGAAAAATGTTGTATAATGGCGTATAAGCAGCGGAATGTAATTCGTGCCCGCCGAAGAACAAGTACGTTAATTATAGCGGTTTTTTTCGCGAAAAGCAAGGCTTTCCGACGGATTTTCGATAAAATCGCGTAAAATATTTCTTTGGCGTTGCCAAACCTTGTTTTTTCGTATAAAACAGCGAAAAAATGGGAGAAATTAAAGCTGAAAAAGGTGCAGGAATGATTTTAAGCCCGGTTACCATCTGGAAAAAATTCGATTTGTCGCAGGCATTGAATGCGGAAACGGAAGCGGAAACGCTTACGCCCGCAGGTTTTGTTGCGCAGAACGTACGGCTGGACGGGCATCTTCTTGCGGACGGCGGACGGGTGAAAATTTTCGCGCGGTTTACGAAGCCGCACGGCGCCGAAGCGGCGCCCGCTCTTTTGTTGCTGCCCGACGCGGACGACGACGGCGCGGAGCTTGCCGATTATTTCGCGGCGAAAGGCTATGCCACGCTGATTCCCGATTATTGCGGACGGCGCGGCGGTAAAGGCACGGGCGAAGAAACGGAGAGCGATACGGCGGCGGAAGAGGAAGAAACCGCAGCGGAAGAAAAAACGGACGGCGGAAAGAAAAATTATACGGTGTACCCCGAAGCGGCGGATTACGCGAATTACGAAGTATCGGGCGCGCCCGCGTATCTCGAATCGGAGAGCGTGGAAAACAGCGCATGGATGGAATGGGCGTACGTTGCTTTATACGCGCTGGAATACTTGAAAACGCGGAACGACGTTTCGAAAATCGGCGTATCGGGGGTGCGGCTCGGCGGAGAAATCGCCTGGATGATTACGCTTTCGCCCGATATTTCCTGCGCGGCGATTGTGAACGCGGCGGGCTGGAGAAGCCATTTATCCACACCGAAGTGGGGCGCGACGTCTGCCGCGGGCGAAAAATCGCAGGACGCAGGGGAAGAAGCGGACGCCGTGCGCGCGTTTATCGCGGGCGTGGAGGCGGAATCTTACGCGCCGTTCGTGAAGTGCCCCGTGCTGATGTGCTGCGCGATGGAAGATACGTTTTTCGATTGCGACCGGGCGTACGATACGTTCGTGCGGCTGGGAAATCCTGACGGAAGCGCGATTGTATATTCGGCGGACAGCGGGAAGTGCATCGGTCCGTATGCCCTGACCGACATCGATTTGTTTTTGGAGCGGCATCTGAAAGGGCGGCATATTTATATTCCGAAGCCGATCGAACTTACCGTAACGGAGGGTGCGGACGGAAAACTGGAGATGACGGCGAAAACGGATGAGGACGCGCTGGTGAAAACGCTTTCCGTGTATTATGCGGAAGGGCGGAGCGGGCAGGTTTCTTCCTGCCGCGCATGGCAACGCGTGAAAATCGTTGCGGGCGGAGACATGAAAGACAGCCGTTTTTCGTGCGGGTGCGAACCCTTTTCGGGCGCGGAATACGCGTTTGCGTACGCTTCGGCGGAATTCGTGAACGGCTTTAAAACTGTTTCGCCCGTCGTGGGAAAACGCCTGAAAATCAAAGGCGGAGATTGCGTGAAAGAACGGGTGATTTCGGCGGGAGAAAAAGACGGGTTCGCCGTGGCGGATTACCGCGCCGAAGCGCTGGGCGGCATTTTTCTGGAGAAGGAAAGCATGCCGGAAACGATTGCCGGTTACGGCGGAATCACGGGCGTATATTCTTCCGCGGGCATCAGAACATACCGCATCAGTTCGCCTCGGTTTGTGGCGGACGACGGCGCGGCGCTGAAAATGGATTTATATTCGAAAGAGGATACTTCCGTAAAAATTACGGTGGAAACGGGCGAGCGCGGAACGGGCGGAGAATATTCCGTAATCGTGCCCGTGTCGGGCGGCGGAAAATGGAAACGGGTGGTGCTGCGCGCGGCGGAGCTGAAAGACGAACGCACGGGCGGATCGCTGGAAGGTTTTTCGAAAGGCATCGCCATCGTCATCCGCCCTGAAAACGAGAATTGTCCCGTGCCCGTGGCGAACGTGCTGTGGCTGTAAAGAAACGGGAAAGATACGTACAGGCAGAATTATGAGGCAGGAAAAAGCAAACGACAGAGAGAACGGCGGGCTGAACGTCTCGCCGTTGTACGAGGAAGCGTACCGGAGCGAAGCAAGAAAATCGAACGTACGGTTTTTTGTTTCGCTGTTTCTCGTCGTGTTGATTTTTATGCTGTTCCGCGGCGTATTCGTGGCGTCGTTCGCAAGAATCGACGTGGACGGATCGTCGATGCTGCCCACGCTGGAAAACGGGGACAGGCTGTTTATGCAGTTTGCCGATACGGGCGAGGGCGGCTTTTTGCGGTATGCAAAAACGCCCGGACGGGGCGACGTGGTGATTGTGGACGTGAGAGAGTACCACGATACGGAAAAGTACAAAGATATTCTGGCGGCGCCGTTCGTAAGCCGCGGAACTTCGGGCGGAACGCAGACGGTGAATTTTCTGGTGAAACGGCTGGTGGGGCTGCCCGGCGATACCGTAAAAGAGGAAAACGGCAGAATTTATTATCTGACGGCGGAGCAGAAAGAAAAAGGAATTACGGAATACACCGAGCTGGAAGCGCAGCCGCAGAACGTTTCTTATACGCTGGAAGGCTGCGTTTACGAACTGGGCGAAGGGGAAGTGCTGATTCTCGGCGACAATACGTACAACAGCACCGACGGCAGGTGGTTGCAGCGGGATAAGAACGGAAATCTGCGTTCGCATCTGAAACGGGCGTACCGGCTGGAAGATATCTGCGGAGTGGTGCCCGGCTGGGCGGTGAGATGCCGCACGTTCAGCACGAAATATTACGCTTTTACGGATAAAATAAGCGCATTGTTCAAAAATAGCTGAAAAAAATTCCGTATCAAAAACCGCGCGGCGACGGAGCTTTGCGCGGAAGGACGAAGGAGAGAAAAATGGAACGGGTGTTTGACGACGAAGATTTCAACGCGATCGTAGACCAGAGAAAGAAAGTAAAGCGGGTGTTTTATATCGTGCTGGGCGCGTATATCGCGCTGGCGATCGCTTCGCTGGCGTATTATACCTCGCTGCCGTACAAAGATAAGATGCAGGCGTTGCCGAAAGCGGTGATGTTTATTTCCACGGCGCTGTTCATCGTGTTTTTGTTTTTGTACATGGGCATCAAATATCATCGGGTGAACAGATACTACAAGATGATGTATTATTTGTCCGAGGGGATGAAGAACGTTGAAGAAAATTATTTCGTGGGGTTCGAACTCAACGACTTGCAGAAAGACAACGTGGACGCGATTTCCTGTGTGTTTAAAACCTGGAGCAAAAAGAAAAAGGAATGGATGCGCCGCGAAGCGTACTGGGACGCGGAAAAAAGTCTGCCGCCCTTCGAAGCGGGCGATTACGTGCGGTACGTGGTGCAGAGCAATTTCGTGGTGGCGTACGAGATTTTAAAAAGAGGCGAGGGCGCTTCGGAAGGAGCGGAAAACCCTGCGGCAAGCGCGGCGGAGAATGCAAAGGAAGCGGAAAAACCCGCGGACGAAGCGGCGGGCGCGCCTGGAAATATGTAAAAAACATCAAGGAGTATATATAAAATGGAAAGAAACGAAGTAGAAGAAAAGTATCGCTGGGCAACGGAGGAAATTTTTCCTTCTTACGAAGCGTGGAAAGAAGCGAAAGACGCGATGGAAAAGGAATACGCGGATTTCGATTACGAGGGCGCGTTCAAGGGCAAGCTGGGGAACAAAGACAGTCTGCTGGCGTTGTTTGCGAAAGAATACGAGGGCATGAGAAAGCTGGAAAAGCTGTTTCTGTACGCCTCGATGAAGCGCGACGAGGACCTTCGGAACGCGAAGTGGAACAGCGCGGTTTCTTCGATGATGTCTTTATATTCGAAGTTCATGGCGAAAACGGCGTTTATCGACCCCGAACTGACGGCGTTGCCCGAACAGAAACTGAAAGAGTACATTGCGGACAAGGATTTCGCGGATTACGATTATCTGCTGCAGAAGATTGAAAAATCCAAAAAGTACGTGCTTTCCGAGGGAGAAGAACGGCTGCTTGCGATGGCGGCGGAAGTTACGGACGGGTATCACGACGTATTTTCGATGCTGGACAACGCCGATCTGAATCTGCCCGAAGCTACGTTTGAGGGAAAGACGGAAAAAATCACGCACGGCGGCTACGGCGTGGCGCTGAGAAAAGGAAACGCGACAGAAAGAAAGGAATGGTTCGAAAAGTATTACGGCGCGTACATCAAGCTGATTCACGCGATTTCGCAGACGTACTACGGCAACGTGAAAAAGGACGTGTTCTTCTGCCGCGCGCGCGGATACGCAAGCTGCCTCGAAATGGCTTTGCACGGCGAGGACGTGCCGAAGAGCGTATACGAAAATCTGATTGAAGCCGTAGACGGCGCGCTGCCGCTGATGCACCGCTATATCGCGTTGCGGAAAAAAGTGCTCGGCTTGAAAGAACAGCATATGTACGATATTTATATGCCGCTGGTGGAAAACGCGGATATCAGCGTTTCGTACGAAGAGGCGTACGACATCGTTGTGGAGGGGCTGGCGCCGCTCGGAAAGGATTATCAGGCGCTGTTGCGCCGCGCGAAAGACGAGCGCTGGATAGACGTTTGCGAAACGGAAGGAAAGAAGAGCGGAGCGTATTCCACGGGTTCGTACGATACGCATCCGTACGTGCTGTTGAATTACCAGCGTACCACCAACGAGATTTTCACGATCGCGCACGAAATGGGGCATTCGATTCATACCTATAAATCTTCGGCGGCGCAGCCGTACCCCAAGGCGGATTATACGATTTTCCTTGCGGAAATCGCCAGCACGGTGAACGAAGTGCTGCTGTTGAAGCACCTTCTGAAATCCGCGCGCGAAAAGGGTGACAAGAAAACGGAAAAATTCCTGCTGAATTATTATATGGATATGATTCGCACTACGTTGTTCCGTCAGTCGCAGTTTGCCGAATTCGAACAAATCGTGCACAAGATGGCGGAGGACGGCGAGCCGCTGACCGACGAAAACCTGTGCGCGACGTATTATGCGCTGAACAAGAAATATTACGGCGACGCGATTATACACGATAAGGAAATTTCTTACGAATGGGCGCGTATTCCACACTTCTACCGTTCGTTCTACGTGTACAAGTACGCGACGGGCATTATTTCGGCGATTTCCATCGCGCACAGAGTGCTTACCGAAGGCGAAAGCGCGGTGAAAGATTACTTCTCGTTCCTTTCGGGCGGGTGCTGCACCGATCCCGTTTCCATTTTAAAGCGTGCGGGCGTGGACCTTACCACGAAAGCGCCTTTCGAAACGGCGATGAAGGAATTCGAAGAAACGCTTGAAGCGTTTGAAAAGATTGACGACTGATACAGAACGTCGGGAAAGATAACCGACGGAGAAAGAGGAAAATTATGGCGAACGCAACCAACGTGCTGCCGCACAACAACGACGCGGAAATGGCGCTTCTGGGGTGTATGCTGATCGATAACGAAACGGCGGCGGACATCGTGGAACCTCTGAAAGAAGAGGATTTCTACGGAGAAAGCAACCGCTACGTGCTGAACGCGATGAAAAGAGTGTTCGGCTCGCGCCGTCCCATCGATCTCGTAACCCTTTCCGACCAGCTGGAAAGCGAGGGAAATCTGGCGAAAGCCGGCGGGATTGCCTACCTGACGGAACTGGCGCAGATTACGCCTTCCGCGGCGAACTATAAATCGTATTTCGATATCGTGAAGCGCGATTCGCTTTCGCGGAAACTCATCCGCGCTTCGCAGAAAATCATAGAAGCCTGCGCTTCTTCCACCGACGAGAAGCAGACGCTGGCGTTTGCCGAAAAGAGTATTTACGATATTTCCCGGCAGACCGACCGTTCGTCGCTGAAAGGCATGCAGGAAGAAAACGTGGTGGACGGCGTACTGAAGAAATTCGAATCGCTTTCCCTCGACAAGAACGCGTACCGCGGCGTGGAGACGGGCTTCCGCCGCTTCGACCAGCTGACGAACGGATTGCAGAAATCCGACCTGATAGTACTGGCGGCGCGCCCCGGCGTGGGAAAAACTTCGTTTTCGATGAACATCGTGGAACATGCGGCAATGTGCAACCATAAGGTGTGCGCCGTGTTCTCGCTTGAAATGCCGCGCGCGCAGATCGTGCAAAGACTCTTATGTTCGTATGCGAACGTGAGCATGGCTAAGGCGCTTTCGGGCGAACTTTCCGCGCCGGACTGGAAAAAACTCATCGACGCGGCGGAACGGCTGAAAGACGCGCCCATTTACGTGGACGATTCTTCGCGTACCACGCCTTCGGAAATCGAATCGAAATGCCGCAGACTCAAAGCGAAAACGGGCGCGCTCGACCTTATTATGATCGACTATATTCAGCTGATGTCCGGCGGGGATTCGAAGCTTGCGGGCGCGGAAAACCGTCAGCAGGAAATCGCTTCGATTACGCGCGATCTGAAAATCATCGCGAAAGAGCTGGAAGTGCCCGTTATCGCGCTTTCGCAGCTGAGGCGTATGCAGACGAAAGAACCGCAGCTTTCCGACCTCCGCGAATCGGGCGCCATCGAACAGGATGCCGACATCGTAATGTTCATCAACCGCCCCGAAATGACGGCGACGGCGGAGGAACTTGCCAGCGGAAAAATCGTGAAAGGGGCGGCGGAAATCAATATCGCCAAGCACAGAAACGGTTCGCCGGGGAGAGTGCAGCTGAAATTTATCGGCGAATCCACGAAGTTTGTGGACGAGGACGGCGAGAACCGCCCGGAAGAGCCGCCGCAGTTCGGCAGACCGCGTTCGTTCGACGAGGAAGAGAGCGTTCTCGAATCGGCGGGATTCAACGCGCCGCCGCCTGAGGACGAGCCGCCGTTTTAAGCGGAAAGAAGTACATAGCAATGATTACGCGAATAGAAAAAGTCAACGCCGCGTCGCTGAAAGAGGCTCGGGAGATTATATTTTCCGGCGGCGTGGTGGCGATGCCCACCGAAACGGTGTACGGGCTGGGAGGCGACGCGAAAAACGACGACGCCGTAAAGAGTATTTTCGAAATCAAGGGACGCCCGAACGATAATCCGCTGATAGCGCACGTGCACGAGGCGTACGATTTATCGAAAATCATCGATTACGATCCGCCGTACGCGAAAAAACTGCGCGAGGCGTTTTTACCGGGACCGCTCACGCTGGTGTATCCTTCCACGGGCAAAGTATCGCCGCGCGTTTCGTGCGGGCTGAACACGCTTGCCGTACGCGTGCCGTCGCATAAGGACGCGCAGGCGTTTCTGCGGGAAGTGGATATTCCGATTGTGGCGCCGAGCGCGAATTTATCGAAGCACGTTTCGCCCACTTCCGCGCAGCACGTGTTCGACGATTTCAACGGAAAAATTCCGCTGATTTTAGACGGCGGGGCGTGCAGCGGCGGCATCGAAAGTACGGTGGCGGACGTTACGGGCGATTATCCCGTGATTTTGCGGCCGGGGCTGATTACGCGGGAGATGATTGCCGCGGTGTGCGGACGATGCGACGTGTACGAGCCTGTTTTAAAACCCGGCGACAGGGCGAAAAGTCCCGGAATGATGTATAAACATTATTCGCCGAGATGCGAAACGGCGCTGTTTACGGAAAACGAGGCGGACAAGGCGGCGAAAAAGGCGGCGGAGGAAGCCGCGAAAGGGAGGCGCGCGTATATTTTGTGCGAACACGTTGTTGCCGTTGAGCTGACCGCGGCGGGATATTCCGTACTGGATTTAGGCGCGACGGGCGAGGAGATGGCGGAAAATCTGTTTGCGCTTCTCAGGCAGGCGGAAAAAACGGCTGACGTACTGATTGCCGTGGAGCCGAAGCAAAAAGACGGGGTGATGGCGGGCGTTTTGAATCGTCTGCGCAAAGCCTGCGTTTCAGCGGACGTGCCGCATTGAAGAAATGAAAGAAGAGGCGCGGCGGATTCTGCCGAGGGAGAGAAAACCGGAAGATGGCGAAGCAGAAAATTAAAAAAATAGTGTTTGTCTGCACGGGAAACACTTGCCGTTCGCCGATGGCGGAAGCGGCGTTTTCGGCGGAAATCAAACGCAAAGGCTTGCCCGCGGTGGCTACTTCGGCGGGCTTGAAAGTTTCGCCGACCGAGCGGGATATGAACGACAAAGCGGCGAAAACGCTGGAAAATACCGGACTCGCGCTGCCATATTTTTCTTCCACTTCGCTAACGAAAGAAACGCTTTTATCGGCGGATATCATTATCTGCATGACGCGCGCGCAAAGCGAACTTTTAAAACCCGCGAGAAAGCGTTTTCTGGAAGAGGCTGGGAAGCCGTCGGGGAAAAATAACGTTTTCTGTTTTGCGGAACTCACGGGAGAGGATATTCCCGACCCGTACGGAAAAGACGAAAAGACGTATGCGGAAACGCTGGAAAAAATCATCGCGGCGTTTCCCGCCATCGAAGAAAAGTGGTTTACGAAGAAGCCGCGGGCGGTAAAAAGCGGCGGAAAAACTTCGGCAAAGAAGCCGACGAAAAAGGCTGAAACTGGCGCAAAGAAGAAAACGACGAAGAAAACTTCGAAAGGCGGCGCGAACGGAAAAGCGCGGGCAAAGAGCGGAACGAAAAAAAAGAGAACGGCGGCGCCGAAAAAAATATAGCCGTAACTTACCGCAAACGCGCGCCAAACGCTTGAAATTTTTGATAGAAAGTGATATAATCGATAAGAAAATACCCAAGAGGTTGCTCAAAGGAGAAAAGGCGTATGAAAATTGCCGTAGCATGCGATCACGGCGGATTGAATCTGAAAAAAGCGTTGCTTGCGTTTCTGGAAAAAAACGGACACGAATACGTTGATTTCGGTACGTATACCGCGGATTCGTGCGATTATCCCGATTTTGCGCTGAAAGCGGCGGAAGCCGTTGCAAGAGGAGAATGCGAGAGAGGAATCGTGATTTGTTCTTCCGGTATCGGCGTTTCCATCGTGGCGAACAAAGTACCCGGAATCCGTTGCGCACACTGCCACGATACGTATTGCGCGAAATATACGCGTTATCACAACGACGCGAATATGCTTGCTTTCGGCGAACGCGTAATCGGCGCGGGGCTGATGGAAGAAATCGTTACCGAATTTCTTACCTGCGAATATATGGGCGGCGAGCGGCACGACAGAAGAATTGCCAAAATCAAGGCGATTGAAGAAAAATATTGCAAAAAAGAATATATCAGGTAATTTTTGTAGACAGGCTTCGGAATTTGTTCCGAAGCCTGCTCTAAAGCCCGGAACAGCCGGATGATAAAAACCGAAAAACTACAGCAAGGAGATATACAACAATGGAAAAGTATGACTTTTTGGATAACCCCAAATTTCACTACGTTCAGCACCCGCTGATCGAGCATAAACTGGCGATTCTGCGCGATAAATCCACGCGCACGAAACAGTTTATGGAGCTTGCCGAAGAAATCGCGATGCTTGAAACGTACGAGGCGACGAAAGACTTGCCTCTGGAGGACGTGGAGGTGGAAACGCCCGTGGCTACCGCGCATTGCAAAATGGTTTCCGGGCGCACGGTGGGCGTGGTTCCCATTCTTCGCGCGGGGCTCGGTATGGTTTCCGGCGTATTGCAGCTGATTCCCAACGCGAAAGTGGGGCATATCGGTTTGTACCGCGACCCCGAAACGCATCAGCCCGTGGAATATTACTGCAAACTCCCCGCGGACAGCGAAATGAGAACGTTGCTTGTGGTAGACCCCATGCTGGCTACGGGCGGCAGCGCTTCCGACGCGATTACGATGATTAAAAAGCGCGGCGCGAAAGATATTAAGCTTTGCTGCATCGTTTCCTGCCCCGAAGGCATCAGAAAAGTGCTTGCCGATCACCCGGACGTTGACGTGTACGTGGCGGCGATCGACCCGATTCTGAACGAGCATTGCTATATCGTTCCCGGTTTGGGCGACGCGGGCGACAGACTGTTCGGAACGAAGTAACTCCGGCTGTAAAGATACGAAAATCGGAAAATGCTGAAAGGCGGCGCGGGAAACCGTGCCGCCGACAGACTTTCGGAGAAGGAAAATCATGGCGCAAAGAACGTTGATTGCAATCGGCGGAGGGGAGCTGAAAGAGCGGACCACGCTGAAAATAGACGAATATATTGCGGAAAGAGCGAAAGCTCGTGCGGGAGAACGAAGAGCGAACGCGTTGTTTTTGCCTACGGCAAGCCATGATTTCATGCCGTATTACAATACGTTTCATAAAGTGTACACGGGCGTTTTCGATATTAAGACGGACGTGGCGCTGTGCGTGTTCAAAGACGTGGATTTATCGCGCATGAAAGAAAAATTCGATAAAGCGGATATGATTTACGTGGGCGGCGGCGACACCGTATTTATGATAGAGCAGTGGAAGAAAACGGGAATTTTGCCGCTGATTCGAGATGCGTACGAACGCGGAGTTGTGCTTTGCGGGCTTTCGGCGGGGGCGATTTGCTGGTTTTCGGATATGTACACCGATTCAGCCGTCGGCGGAAACGGCGAAAAATATTCGATGTTTTCGGGACTTGGCTGGATAAAAGGAAAAATTTCTCCGCATTATGGCGCAAGAATGGTTGACTTTGATAAAATTTTGTGCTATAATAACGACAGTGCTTATGGATTGGAGGACAATTCGGCGCTTGTCATCGAAGATGAGCAGGTGATCGGCGCTGTTTCAAGCGGCGGCACCGTCTGGAAAATCGATAGCCTGAACGGCGAATTGAAAAAGACAGCGATGACGTTGACGGAAAGTGTCTGAACTTCCGAAAATCGGGTAAGCAAAAATAAATATGCGGATGTGGCGAAACTGGCAGACGCGCAGGTTTCAGGTTCCTGTGGGAGACCATATGGGTTCGAGTCCCTTCATCCGCACCATATTATGGCGACAAAAAAGATATTCGCCCGAAAAAGTCCGATTTCATCGGGCTTTTTTCGTGTATGAAGGTGTGTAAATCGCTGTCAAAATCCGTAGATGTAAAACGGCGATTTTCCGATTCCGGCAGGACTCGAACTCGTACAATCGAGAAGTTTTCGTTTTGAGCCGGTAGCAAAAAGATAAAATTACATAAAAATTTGACGTATAGCGTAAAAAGTTATACGTCTTTTTTTATGCAAAAATTCGGAGGTAAAAAGAATGTATTTCAGAAACGAACATCACAGGCAGGCATTTCGGGAAGGAATGAAAAAGACGAACCGGAAAGATAAGGAAACGGTGAGCGCGGTATATTTGCTGTCGGCAGAGCCGTGCCTATGGCAGCGGGCAAGGCGGGCGGCGATCTATGGGAAGATTTTGCTGAACAACATTTGCCTGACGGGGATATCGGAAGACGGATATATATTGCTCGGCGCGGCAAAGGACATGAAGTACGGAACGAAATATCTGACGGTTGGCGATTTATCGGACAGAAGTCTTATAACGCCGAAGATATATAAGTTGATCAGTCAGGCGATGCAAATTAAGCGAAGCGGCTCATCGGCGTTGCAAGGAACAAAGGCGGAGGGCGTATGAAACAAATGGAATTTGTGTTACAAAACAACGGGGTTAAACGGCGACGGCGTGGAAAAAGATATACCGAAAGCGATCGAATGGTCGAAACAGGCGGCTGCGGAAGAAAACGAGTTCGCGGAATACGCGCTTGGTGTACTTTATTTAAAAGGCGAAGAGATAGAAAAAGATATCGTTGCGGCAGAAGAATATCTGCTGAAAGCGGCAAGTCGCGGAAACAAATACTCAGCGTATTTACTCGGTAAAGAGTATTTAAGTGGAGATAATTTCGGAAAAGACGTAGAAAAGGCTGTCGAGTATCTTAAACTTGCGGCTGCGAAAGGTTTTGAATTTGCCGAATACGCGCTCGGCAGGCTATATCTGAAAGGTGAAGAAGTAGAAAAGGATACGGTTGCGGCGGAAAAATATTTATTGAAAGCGGCGGAACACGGCAATAAGTACGCGGAATACGTTCTCGGTAAAGAATACTTGCGGGGCGAGAATTTGGGAAAAGACGAACAAAAAGCAATCGACTATCTGAAACGCTCGGCGGGAAAAGACTTTGATTTCGCGAAATATACGCTTGGAAGAATATATTTATTCGGCCTCGGCGTGGAAAAAGACTTACTGCTTGCAATGGAATATCTTCGTTCTGCGGAGGCAAAGGGAAACGAATACGCGGCGGAACTCATCAGGCAGAAAGAGTTGTTCGATAAACAAAGCATAAGTCTTTGTATAAGTCGTTTATTCAAGTATTTGTGCGGGGTATTGCAGGAAAAAGCGGAAACGGAATTCAGCGCGAAAATAATGAGAACGGATAAAAAACTCCGTCGTAAAATAGCAGAGAAAAAGCAGGCGCAAGGACTGAAATTGGAATAAATGCCGATGCGATAAGAATAATCGCATCGGCAAAAAAAGTCAAAGGTATTTAATCGGGATAACTTTTACGCCTTCGGTCAGAGTAATAAGATTATCGTACAAACAAACGATGCCGCCTTGTCCTTTTTTAACGTTGGGAATCGCATCTATTAGTTTGAACGCTTTTGCATCGGATTTTTGCGGATCGGCATGTTTTTTGATTTCGATAGGATATAAAGTGCCGTTGTTTTCAATCAGCAAGTCGATTTCGTTCATATCCTTGTCGCGGTAAAAATAGATAGGGGGATCGGAAATGCCTGCGTTATAGTAACTCTTTATAATTTCGGAAATAACGAAACTTTCAAAGAACGCCCCTGCCATCGCGCCCGTTTTAAGGACTTCGGAAGAATTCCATTTGGTAAGGTATGCGGCAAGTCCCGTATCGAGAAAATATAGTTTCGGCGTTTTAATTGCTCTTTTCATAACGTTGTTCGAATAAGGTTGCAATAAGTAAACGATATTCGACGCGACTAAAATGGAAAGCCAGCGTTCGGCAGTCGGCGCGCTTATACCGACGTCGCGGGCAAGCGAAGCAACGTTTACGAGTTGTCCTGTGGAAGCCGCCGCCGCGATCATAAAATTCGTAAATTTGACCGTATCGCCGATTTCGGAGAGTTCCCGAACGTCGCGTTCGATATACGTTCTGACGTAAGCGGAATAGTATAATTGCCAACTATAATTCGGGTTTATAAAAAGTTCGGGCATTAAGCCGCGTTGAACGGTATTCCAAACTTCGTCGTAGGTTATATCGGCAAGGTTTTGCTTTCTTGCCGAAAAATATTCTTCGGTAGGAATAAACGGCAATGAGCAATTTACGGCGTGTGTTTCGCGCAGAGAAAAGCCGAGCAAAGTGCAAAGTCCGATTCGACCTGCAAGTGACTCGCTTACGCCTTTCATCATTTTGAATTGTTGAGAGCCGCACATAAAGAATTGCCCTTTTTTATGTGAGCGGTCGAGCAGCAGTTTTATCTGATTAAAAAGCGCGGGGGCTTTCTGAATCTCGTCCACGAAAACGGGCGGGGGATTGTCTTTGAAAAAAGTTCCGCTTTCTTCTTCTGCGCTTGCTTTAATAATCGGGTCGTCAAGCGAAACGTAAGTGATACCGTCGGTAAGTTTTTCGAGCATAGTTGTTTTGCCGACTTGTCTTGGACCGGCAATCAGTATCGCTCCGAACATTTCCGCAAGCTCGATTGCTGTTTTTTCTGCATGTCGTTGAATATACATTTTAACACCTCTTTTCGGCTAATTTAATATTCAATGTTATTATAGCCGAAAAAATAGGAAATTGCAAGCGCTTTTGCAAGAAATTTTTGACGAAAAACAAGTTATTCTCATAAAAAATATCAGGAACGGAGGAATGGTCAGATATGTCACAGTTTGTATATTTCACGCCGCAGGAAAAGGAAACGGCAAGAAACGCGGATATAGCGGAAATGTTAGAAAGGCAAGGCGAACGGTTAAAGCGCAGCGGTTCGGAATACGAATGGGGCGAAGGTAGAGAAAGAGTAACCATACGCGGCAATCTTTGGTATCATCAGTACGAGCAAAAGGGCGGGAACACGGTTTCGTTTGTGCAGAAATTTATGGGTAAAACCTACGTTGAGGCAATGAAATTTATTCTTGGCGACGGCGCGGGAGAGATAAAACAAGTCGAGCCGAAACAAGCAAAACCAAAGGAAAAAAGAGAGTTCGAGCCGCCCGCGCTTGCCGAAGAACCGAGAAAAGCGTATGCGTATTTAAACGTCCGTCGCGGAATACCGAAAGACGTTCTCGTGCCGTTTTTCAAAAAGAAACTTATAGGCGAAACGAAGAAATATGCAAACGTTGCGTTTATGGGTTACGATATAGGCGGCAATCTGAAACACGTTAATTTGCGTTCCACCTATGCGAATTCTACGTTCAAAGGCAACGCTCCCGGTTGTACGCCCGGATACTCGTTCCATTACGCTGGGCAGGGCGAGAAATTATATTTGTTCGAAGCTCCCATAGATATGCTATCGTTTATAGCGATGAAAGGCGACGGGTGGCAGGAACATTCATACGCGGCTTGTTGCGGCGTGAGCGATAAGGTCTTGTTTCAAATGCTGAAAGACAATCCGAATATAAAGAAAGTGTTTCTGTGCTTGGATAACGACTGGGCAGGGGGCGTTGCCGAATACAGAATAGCGCAAAGATTGAGAGAGGAAAATATAGAATTCAATATAAAAATACCAAAAGGTAAGGACTGGAACGATGATTTATTGACGGCGAAAGAACAGGTAATACTACGAAATACGGAGGTAAGTGAATGTCAGGGGTTACGATACTCATAATAGCGGCTACGGCGATGGCGTGTACGCTCGGCGGCGGGTCGCTTTTGGCGCACGTTTATACGCTGAATCATATAAAAAGCAAGACGGTAGGCGACGGACAACACGGTTCGGCGCGGTGGGCGACGAAAAGAGAAATAAAGCGGGTTTACAGGCATATTCCGTTCACGCCGAACAAGTGGCGTAAGCAGGCAAAAAACGGCGTTAAACCGACTTATACGGGCGGTAAACGCAAAAGAACGAGAGAGGAAGAACTGCCGCAAGGAATAATCGTCGGGTGCAAAGGCGGAAAGAAAAACACTACGGCAATGGTGGATACGGACGACGTTCACGCGCTTATGATCGGCGCGGCGGGCGTGGGCAAAACGGCGTACTGGTTGTATCCGTGCATTGAGTATGCCTGCGCGAGCGGAATGTCGTTTTTGTCTACCGATACCAAAGGCGACGTTATGCGAAACTACGGCGGCGTTGCGAAAGAGTACGGCTATAACGTGTCGGTGATTGATTTGAGAAATCCGACCAAATCCAACGGCAACAATCTGCTGAACCTTGTAAACAAGTATATGGACTTATACAAGGAACACCCGAACCAACTCGCGTATAAAGCCAAAGCAGAAAAGTATGCGAAAATCATATCCAAAACGATAATTCTTTCGGGCGCAGAATCTGCGTCGTTCGGGCAGAACGCATACTTTTACGACGCGGCGGAAGGAATACTAACGGCAACGATATTGCTCGTTGCGGAATTTTGCGAGCCGCAGAAACGGCATATCGTGTCGGTGTTCAAAATTATTCAAGAGTTACTTGCACCGTCGAAAAACGAAATAAGAATCAGTTTCAGGAACTGATGGCGTTACTTCCGAACGATCACAAGGCGAAATGGTTTGCGGGCGCGGCGTTGAATGCGTCCGATCAGTCGATGGCGAGCGTAATGTCAACCGCGCTGTCAAGATTGAACGCCTTTCTCGATTCGGAACTCGAACAAATCCTTTGTTTCGATACGGAGATAGACGCGGAAAAGTTCTGTTCGGAAAAGTCCGCTATATTTATTATAATGCCCGAAGAAGCCCCGACGACGTTCTTTATGATTTCGCTCATCATTCAGCAGTTATACCGCGAGATATTAGCGGTGGCGGACGAAGAGGGCGGAAAACTCAAAAACCGTTGTATTTTCTTCTGCGACGAGTTCGGAACGTTGCCGAAGATACAGGATGCGGAAATGATATTCTCGGCATCGCGTTCAAGACGGTTGCAAATCGTGCCGATTATACAGAGTTTTTCACAGTTGGATAAAAACTACGGTAAGGAAGGCGAAGAGATTATCGTGGACAATACGCAACTCACGATTTTCGGCGGGTTTGCCCCGAATAGTCCGTCTGCGGAAGTTTTATCCAAAGCACTCGGAACGAGAACGGTGCTTACGGGTTCGGTGAATAAGGGGAAGAACGATCCGTCCGAGTCTTTACAAATGACGGAGCGCCCGCTGATGAGCGCGGACGAATTAAAGTCAATGCCGAAAGGACAATTCGTCGTAATGAAAACGGGCGCGCATCCGATGAAAGGAAGATTAAAATTGTTTTTTGATTGGGGAATATCTTTCGGCGAGCCGTATACCGTAAAGGAGAACGCGAACCGCAAAGTGGAATACGCCGAGAAGAAAGAACTTATAGAGAAAATCGTGGAGAAATACTGCCCCGATTTGAAAGACGAAACGGAAGAAAAGGCAAAATCCCGCGGCGGCATAGGCGGGCAATCGCAGGTGGAAAGCAGACGCCATTTCGAACCCGAACGAAGAACGGACAGACCGTTTTTAAGGACTTCGTCGATAAAAAGGCAGTACCCTTTGCCGCCGACGACGGAAGAAACGGACGAGGCGGACGAAACGGAGCATAAAGATAATGAGCCGACTTGATTTTTTGTATGAGTGTGAAATTTCGCATCGGGCGGTGGCGGTGTATTTGTATTTAGCGGACAGAGCGAACAAGCAGGGCGAATGTTGGCCGTCGATACCTACGATAGCGGAAGATCTGAAAATTTCCGAATCGACGGTTAGGCGGGCGGTGAAAGAACTGAAAAAGGCGGGGCTATTAAAGACCGAGCAAAGATTTCGGCAAAACGGCGGCAAAAGCAGTTTATGTTACAAAATAAAAAGCGGCATTCCACCGTAAATGCAGACTATTTTCGAGCAAGTGGGAAGTAGTTATTTTTTTACGAAAAAACAAGAGAAAGGAGAAAAAACGAATTGAAAACCAAGCGAGATTGAACGAAGTCGTGAAAAAGTATGCCGAAAACAGCGTGAAAAAGTTCTATTTTTGGCAAAAAGAGCCTGCGGAAGCCTGTGTGGGCGAAAACTTGTATTCGGAAACAATCGTTGCCGACAAAGTGGAACTCGGCGATAATGTCCGCGTGTATTCGGACGGCGAAGAGTTTACTGGGGATGAATTTGCCGTGGCGGGTAAGCATACCTTGACGGTGCGCGACGAATGGAATAATTCTTGCGGTTATGCCGTGATTATCGTGAGCCGCGCGCCCGATATTTTGTATTCGGTGAACGACGGCAACGAGAATAAAGCCGCGTTTGATAGAACGTACAAGTTAGCGGGCAAGGTGAACGTTTCGGTTGTTGACGCGCTTGACGAAGCGGCGATGCTTTGCGTATACGACGCAGATGAAAATCTGCTTGCGGTATTATCGCTCGGCGAAAAGTATACGATTGGTAAAAGCGGCGAATACAGCGTTATAGCGGTCAATCGTTTCGGAAAATCGGGTGCGTTTTCGTTAAGCGTTACGGTTGAAATTGCCGATGATACGCCGCCCGAAATTCCGCCCGAAGAAAAGCCTGCGGATAGCGGAAACGGCGATGTAAACGACACGAAAGAAAGCGGCTCGAAAGCGGGCTTGATTATCGGTTTAAGCGCGTTCGGCGTTGCGTGTATCGGCGCGGTATGTTTTATACTCATAAAGAAACGCCGCGAATTTTAAGGGTAAAATAAGAGCGGGAGAGTCGTAAAAAGGCTCTTCCGCTAAAAATTTTTAATTAAAACGCCTTAAAAGGGTGAATTCTCCCCATTTTATGACAGGTGGCAGGTGCCATCATGACAGGAGAATGTGAACGTACCCAAGGGAACTATTAAAAACAGAGGAAGAAAAAGAGTTTTGCTGTAATTTTATAGTCCTTGTGATTTGTAAAATTGGGTGTGGTAGTGTGTTTTTATATAATAAAGGAAGTCGAGGCTAAAAAAATTGCATTGAAATAAAATAAGCCGCAGTTTCTGACTGAAACTGCGGCGTAAAAGTTATACGCAATATTTTTACCCCCCCTTTGACGGGGGAGACTTTTTTGGATACGAAAAACAACGTTACAATTATATTTAGTATTTGTTTATTGTCGTTTTTCTTGAGTTTAATTGTTGTCATGAAAGTGGGGCGATAAAATAAATATGAAAATATTGTAGGTAAAGTATTGGTGAATCCGGATTATATTATGTGTTGATACAGAAGATGTATTCAAAAGCCTCGCTTTCATTAGAAAAATATTAAAGAACTATAAAAAATCAATTAATATTTCGTTGCGGGGGAGGTGTTGTTATGTACGCTAATTTTTCTTTATTCCGATAATAGGTTTGTATTCCGCCGAATCCGCTTTGATAGATAAGATCCGTGATTTTCGTTTCCGGATTAAGTTTGCTTGTTTCTTCCACGTAGGTAAGGCGAAGCGAATTGATATGATCGCTGATAGACATACCGAAATAAGCGTTAAATACGCGCGAAAGATAAGCGGGCGTATAACCGATTGCAGCGGAAATAGATTGCAATGAAATTTTTTCTCTGTAATGATCCGAAATATAAGACAGCGCGCTTTGAATAAGAGTTTGTTCGCCGCTTTTTTTGCGCTGTTCAAAAACAAACGCGTTTGTAATATAGGCAAAAAGTAAATCTACCGCGGCTTTCAGAACATTTTTTTCAATGTTAGTATCGAAAAAATATTCCGACGCAACGCGCGCAAGGTTGTCGCAGAGGGTGGGATTCTGCACGACGGCGTTTACAGGGGAACTGTTATTCGATAAAGTGGTACAGGAATTCCAGAAAAAAGGAGGAATTACCACCAGGATATTCGGCGGGTCGGTTTGGGGCAGATTTTCCGAAAGGTAGGCGTGCGTATCGTACGGAGAAAAGAAAGCCACGCAGCCGTCGGTCATCTGATAAGTTTTTCCGTTAGACAAAACCGTACAAGTTCCCTTTTTCAGAATAAATAATTCCGGAGACATATGAAAATGCGCCGGGTAAACAACGGAATTGGTTTTTCTCGCCATGATATTGCTGATATCTCTGTGTTGTTCGTAATACGGATTGATGTGCATATCGGATTTTCCCTCCTTTACGTAAAACAACAATTATATTTTAACACATTGAAAGGAAAAAATAAAGTGAAATCAAATCCTAACGGATGAATTTTTTATATTTTGAACGTCATTTTGCCCGAAAAGTAAAAAATATGAGAATTATTTTGTTGTATTTGGTATTGATTTGTTGAAGGAATTGTGATAAAATCTATAATGTACGATAATAGGCGACAAAAAGTTTATTATCATTCGATGGAAAATCGGGAGAGAAATAAGTATGACAACAGAAGTAACGGAAAAACGCGTAAAGTTACCAAAAGACGGCTTTTTCGGCGCACAAAACGCTTATGATAAATTTTACAGAGGCCTGCCGATCGGGGTTACGCATCGTGCGGCGTGGCGCGAAGGTCCCGAAAATTCGCTGCTTGCTATAGCCGCGTCGATCGGAATCGGCATCGATATGACGGAAATCGACGTAAAAAAGACAAAAGACGGCGTCCTTGTCCTCTCGCACGATACTACAATCGATCGTTGCACTACAAAGACGGGAAATATATCCGACTTTACGTGGGAAGAACTTACGAAAATTCCCGTGAAAGCGGAAGAAGGAAAGGACACGAATTCAGATTTATATGTGCTTACGGAAAAAGACGCGGCACTTCTGAACGGACTTCCGCATTATTGCGAACATTCCGGTGTTGCGCAGGCGGGAGGGACGATACCGCTTGCCCGTCTTGACGATGCGCTCGACCTTATCAAAAAAGTCGGGCCGAAAACGTTGATCAATTTCGATCATTGTTTTACCGCAGAACTTTTTGCCGATTGCTATATGATGTTCCGCGAATACGGTATGCTGGATATCACTTTTTTCAAAAATCCGTTCGACGCGGAAGCCATGATGAAATGGTATGCAGTCGCAGCCGAAAAATGGAACGAAAAACACGTAGGTGAGCAAATTACGGCGGAAGAGGTAAGGAAAAGCACGTTATATGTTTATATAGCCAACTGGTACGACGTTTCTGTCCCGCGGGCACATTTTGAAACGAACGAAAACCTTGCTATGGTGGAAATTGTTATTCCGGACGACGACGCGGAAAAAATTGCCCGCGCCGAACTTGAACCGTGGTGTATTGAAAATAACGTCGCAATGTTTGTAAATACCATGTGGTCGGGGCTTTGCAGCACGCGACCCGATACGGAAGCGACATGGGCGGAGATGATTTCCCGCGGATATAAAGCTATTCAGACCGACCATCCGCGCGAACTTGTGAAATTTCTTGCAGAGTATAACGATAGAAGTAAATAATTATGGGGAAAAATTTCGTGGGGTTTTTATGGAGAAAAGAGATATTATGGATAAATTAAAAATTGCGGTTATCGGATGCGGTAGTCGCGGACAACTTTTTGGTAATTATATAGTAAAAGACGAGCGAACCGAGTTTTTCGCCGTCGCCGACACTTCTGAAAAAGCATTGGAGCAAGCCAAAGAGTATTACGGCTTAAACGATTCGCAACTTTATCGCAGTGCCGACGAGTTTTTTGCGCGCGGCAAGATATGCGATGCCGTTTTCATTTGCACACAGGATAAAGACCATAAAGATCACGCGATAAAAGCGATGGAACTTGGGTACGACGTATGCCTCGAAAAGCCTGTCGCACCCACTATGGCGGACTGCGAGGAAATACTGAAAGTTCAAAAGAGTACGGGACGTAAAGTTATGGTGTGTCACGAACTCAGATACAGTCATTTTTACCATAAAATTAAGAAATTGATAATGGAAGGAGCGATAGGAGAAGTCGTCAATATGAGTCAGACCGAAAACGTCGGTTATTGGCACGACGCGCACTCCTATGTTCGCGGGGCGTGGCGTAACGAGTCGCAGAGTTCGCCTATGATTCTCGCAAAGTGCTGCCACGATCTTGATATTATTTTCTGGCTTATAGGTAAAAAATGTAAGAGCGTTTCGTCTTACGGCAGTCTGTATTTATTCAAACGCGAGAATGCCCCCGAAGGTTCTGCCGACTATTGTTGCGACTGCAACGAGGAAACGAAAAAGAAGTGTCCTTACGACGCGTATAAGATTTACGGAGACGTATATAAAACGTATAATCCGATACTCGGCAACGCAGCCGAGGTAAGAGTAGGACGGGCGGAACTTCTCGACAGGCTTTTGTCGGCAAAACCAAATCAATTCGGCAGATGCGTTTATGCGTGCGATAACGACGTGGTTGATCATCAGGTGGTTAATATGTTATTTGAAGGCGGCGTAACCGCGCAACTTACGATGACCGCATTTTCCAAAAACTACCACAGATGCCTTAAAATCCATGGAACGATGGGGGAGATCGAGGGCGATATGGAGCAGAACGTGATTCACGTAAAGCCTTATCTTACCGACGATTACGATATAGATCTAAACGCTACAAATGTCGATTTCGGCGTGCATGGCGGCGGTGACAGACTGCTTTTTGAGGACTTTGTAGATTGCGTCACTGTTAATTCCTCGTCGATCACGAGGACTACGCTCGAGGACAGTCTCGAATCCCACAGAATGTGTTTCTGCGCCGAAGAATCGCGTAAAAACGGCGGCTCGGCGGTAAAAATTACGGAATAGGAATAGAGAATATGTATGATTTAAGAACGGGAATGTCCTTAGAACTCGCGGATATTACCGAAGAAATATTGATGGAATGTCGCGACAGCGGCGTATATAGCATAGACCCCGGATTGTCTAAGAATTTCACGATGGAAAATGCGGTTTCGAGGCTTTCCGAATTTCATAAGAAAGCGGAAAAATACGGCGTTTTCGTAGAATGTATACACTTGCCTTATTACGGCGTCGAGTGCGATATTTCTTCGCTGTCCGAAGAAGAACGCAGGGCAGCGGTAAGAAATCACGGTGAGATAATGAAGATATGCGAAGAAGTCTGTCCGCCAAATTATTTCTGTATTCACCCGAGCGGCGAACCCGTTTCGGATGAGACCAGACAGGAAAGACTTGAAAATGCGAGGGAAAGTCTTTCGGCTTTGAAACATGAAAAACTTTTGGTGGAAAATCTGCCGAGAACATGCCTTGCGAACACTACGATCGAACTGTTCGATTTAATCGCTTCATTCGATGATTTGCATGTGTGTTGCGATGTTAATCACCTTTTAAGGGAAACCCCGCAAAGCGCGCTTTTAAGGCTTAAAGGGAGGGTGAAGCACCTGCATATTTCGGATAACGACGGGGTGGACGAGCGGCATCGACTTCCGGGCGAAGGCGTTATCGAATGGAACAAAGTTATCGGATCGCTCGAAAAAATCGGCTATGATCAGGTGTTTAATTACGAAGTGCGAAAGTATTCTCCCCGTGAAGTTGCGGAAAATAAAAAGAAATTGTTTGCTTCATACAATAACGGTAAGTAAAAACTTTTTACAAAACCTTGCCGAGCGGCATATTTTTCAAAAAGTGCAAAATATGAGAATAAGTATATGCTATTTGGTATAGATTTCGAGCGATTTGTGTGATAAAATTATAATGTAAAATTGAAACGGCTGCACTTGTCGTTTTAATGAAGAGGGGTTTTAACACGGTATTCATTACGTGCGAAAATAAATTTAAGTAATCGGGAGAACGAAAAAATGAACAAATTATTTAAAAGAATTTGTCTGCTTACAGTATCGGCAACGGTGGCGCTTTCATGTGCGGCGTGCAGTGGAAACGGCGACAACGGAGCGGACATCGATTCGACGAAAACGCAACTTGCCGTTAAGTATTACGGCGCGGGATACGGCAGCGATTGGATTGATAATTACATTAAAGTGTTTGAAGAAAAATATAAAGATTTTCAGAACGGCGACAAAGTGGGCGTACAGGTAACGACGAATCCCGCGATGACGAAGTACGGAACGGTGGAAGAACTTGAAACCGACGAGCACGACGTATATTTCCTTGAAGGCGTAGATTTTTCTACGTTTGCCAAAAAAGGTGCGTTTGAAGATATTTCGTCGATCATCACTTCTCAGAACGATGACGGAAAAACCATCGAATCGAAATTAAGCGATTCTCAGAAGGACTTTTTCTCGGTGGACGGAAAATATTACGGGTTGCCGCATTATACGGGCTCTTACGGATTGATTTACAATAAAGATCTTTTTGAAAAACATAACCTGTATATCAAAGACGGGGCAACGCCCGTAGATTTTTTCGTTTCCGGTAAAAACGACAAAAAATCGGCGGGACCCGACGGAAAAACGGGCGTAATCGACGGAATCGATTATTCTGCGGACGACGGGCTTCCCGCAACGTATGACGAATTTTTCATGCTGCTGGATTATATGCTCGGGAACAGCAAGACGCTCGGCATCAAGAAACCTCTTGCTTTTTCGGGAAAATATAAGGACGCCTATACTGCCGATTTTATGAATCTGCTTGCGGCAAACTATAACGGCATAGAAGAACACGAATTGACGCTTACGTATAGCGGAACTGCGACCAAACTGGTGAAAATGACTGCGGACGGCAAAATAGATATGTCGTCGGGAAGTATTCAATTAGAAGAGGCAACCGTATCTTCTTCCAACGGGTACGAACTTGCCCGTCAGGCAGGCGTGTATTACGGTGCAACGTTCCTTGAAAAACTGCTTACGAACGGAACGACTAAAGAGCCTACTTACGTTCCTGCCGTTTCTCTCGGCGGAAGTTTCACGCACAAACAGGCGCAAAAAGCCTTCCTTGACGGCGATTATGCGCTTCTTCTTGACGGCGACTGGTGGCTTTCCGAAGCGAGCGCAAGTATCTCGGAGACAGATAAAATGTCCAGACAATTCGGCTGGATGCCGTTGCCTCATGCAACCGAAGCGCAGGTAGGCGACAATCAGGTGTATGTAGACGCGATGCGGTCGAGCGTTGCCGTAAGATCCGGGCTCAATGCGGTTACGAAAGAACTTGCCATGGCTTTCGTAAAAGGATTTTATACCGATTCAAACCTTGTTGAATTTACGAAAACGACAAGCACGTTGATTGGCGTCGATTATAAAGACGCGCTGAATTCCGCTAAATCCGAACTTACGCCTTACGCGCTTACGCTTAACGATTATATTCAATCTGCCGATATTTCGTATCAGATAACCAACAAAGATTTTTATAACCTTCATTACAATTCTTTCCTTGCTACCGAATACTATAAAATCGACGGGAAGGCGCCTCTTTCCTGTATGATCGATAAGGATAATATGCTGACCGCTAAGACGTATTTTGAAGAATTTTACGCCAAGACGAAAGGAAAGAGCGCTATCTGGGGGTAATCGTACAAGCTAAGGGCGTTGCGTTTGTAGTTCCGGGACGATTCTATGCCCCGGAAAGGATAAGCGTGATATTCTGTGATGCGTTATCAGGGGATTATATGGAAAAAACTAAAGGATTACAGGCCGGAAATCGTAAGAGTTTGATTTTTTATATCGTTTTAATGGCGATACCTACTTTACAGTTTGTATTGTTTTATATCTGCGTAAATTTTAATTCTTTTTTGCTTGCTTTCAAGCATTATACGACTACCGATTCTTTCGAGATAAACCTTACGAAGAATTTTACGGAGTGGTTTTCTCCGCAAAACAGGGAGTTGCTCGGCGGGTATTTGCGTAATTCGCTTCTTGCGTTTGTATTGCAGCTTTTTATTATTACGCCGCTCGGAGTGTTTTTTGCTTTTTATATTTTTAAAAAATTACCGATGGCGGGATTTTTCAGAGTAATGCTTTTTGTTCCTTCCATTGTATCCGCGCTGGTTGTTTTGAAAATATATACCGAATTTTTTGCGGGGGCGGAATTGACTTGGCTCAGTAACGGAACGCGTATTCAAAAACTGGTAATGGTGTTTTTGGGCAATTTGCTCGTCGGGTTCGGCACTTCGGTTTTGCTTTATGCAAACAAGATGTCGGCAATCGCGCCGGAAGTGATAGAGTCGGCGCAACTAGACGGCGCTTCGGGAATAAAAGAATTTATCTACGTGGTATTTCCCATGATTTATTCGACGTTTTCGGTATTTCTGATTACGAGCATTGCTTCGTTGCTTACAAATCAGTGGAACAATTTTGCGTTCTACGGATTCGACGCGCAGCCCACGGCAACATTCGGATATTATCTGTTTATACAACTTGACAAAACTTCAAGCCGCGTATATCTGCTTCCGAGTTTGTCGGCGTTAGGTCTGATGGCTACCGCGGTTACCATTCCCGTAACATTCCTTGTGAAATTTTTTGTTACGAAATTCGGACCGAGCGAGGAGTGAGAGATGAAAGTGAAGATGAAAACGAAAAGACGTGAAAAATTTACGCCGCTCACAACCGTTATGCTTGCGATTCTGCTTGTGTATTGCATTGTGATGGGAATATTGTTCTTATATGCGATTGTGATGTCGTTCAAAGATCCGGCACTCTATATTTACCCCACGATCTGGCCGGACGAGAAAATTTATCCGCATAACTATCTTAAAGTGTTAACGGCGAGGCCGTCTTTCCGTGCCGTGGGCAAGGTAGTAAACGATACGATGGGGAAAATCATACTCAATTCCGTAGTTTATGCGCTCGGTTGCGGGCTTGTGAACACTACGGTTACCTGCGTAACGGCATACCTTTGCGCGAATTACAAGTATAAATATTCCCGTATTGTTCACACAACGGTGATTGTGGTTATGGCGATTCCGATTGTCGGAAGCCAGGCGGCGGAACTCAGCATCCTTCGCGCGTTGAATCTGTACAACACTTGGTGGGGATTGCTGATACTGAAAGCAAATTTCCTTGGGATGTATTTCCTGATTTTCTACGAGATGTTCGGTTCGCTTCCGAAAACCTACCGCGAGGCGGCGATGCTGGACGGAGCGTCGGATTGGCGCGTTATGATCAACATTTATTTCCCGTTGGCGAAAGCGACGTTCGGAACGATTCTTTTACTTAATTTTATCAATTACTGGAACGATTATCAGACGCCTATATTGTATGCGCCGTCGAATCCTACGCTTTCGAGATTTCTGATAGAAATTACGCGTACGTCGCAGGACGATTTCGATTCGATGCCCGTACAGTTGACGACGACGGTGATACTTTCTATTCCTACGCTTGCGCTCTTTTTGGTGTTCCAGAAGAAACTTATGTCGAATCTTACGATCGGCGGCATAAAGGGCTGAGCAGATTAATAAGGAGAAAACGATGAAACAAACATTAACAAAAAAAATTCTGACTGCGATAGGCTGCGTAGCTTGCGCGGGGATGCTTTGCATAACCGGAGGCACCTTGATCGGCAACAGAACCAATGCGGAAGAGTGGAGCGAATACGTATTGAACGATAATTATATCGTCGGCACGTATGTTGAAATTCCGTCGCTTTCTGTGAAAGTAGGCAACGATACCGTTCAGGCTACCTATTCGGTAACTTATCCCGATCAGACTGCCGTGGATACGCAAAGGGTATATCTTTCGCAGGCGGGCGTTTATTCCGTGCAATATTACGCCACACTAAAAGGGAAGCATTATTCCACGGAGAAAGAATTCACCGCCACCGCCCTTTCTTTTGCTACGGGGGACGAAAACAGCGAAACGAAATACGGCGTTTATCCCGATTACGATTGCGCAACCCCCGGGGCTGATCACTTATCTCGCGCAGGGGGATACGCTTTCGTTCTCGCAATTGATCGACGTGGAGGATTTAACGCGCGGAAATCCGTTTTTCTCGGCTTATATCGTTCCCGAAAAAAGGGGATCGGCGGATTTCGATAAACTGATCGTAACGCTTACCGACGCTTTGGATTCGTCGGTATATCTGCGTTATGAAATCAACAGGTATACGTTAAGCACTATGTCGGGAAAAGGGACTTTGTTTATCTCGGCGGGCGGTAACGGGCAGGATCAGGTGGGGCACGAAGGAACGAGAAAATTGCATGTAAACGACGGACTCGGTGCGGCTGTGAATGCTACTTTTGTTGCGCAGCGCCATTCCGGCGGCGCATGGTCCGGTGCGCTTGAGAACATTGCACCGGATTCGGCGGGAATGATTTCTCTTGCGTACGATAAAGCGGGCAATGCCGCGGTAACAGGGAATCAGACGATTGCCGAAATGGAAAATCCCGACGATTACGGCACGTTGTGGAACGGCTTTACAAGCGGAAAAGTGCGGTTGTCGGTTTCTGCCGACGGGTATTCTAATTCCGTTGCAAGATTCGTTGTAACAAAGGCGTTAGGCTCGGATCTTACGACGGACGAAAACGGACAGGCAAAACCTTTTTACGATACCGAAAAGCCTGTTCTTACAATCGACGCCGACGAACTTCCGCTCGGTCAGGTAAACAGAAATTATCGTATTCCCGCCGCAAGCGCGTTTGACTGGTATTCAGGCGTCTGCAAAGTGAAAACAAGCGTGTACTATGATTATGAAACGACGAATCCGACGCTTGTAACGATTTCGGGCGGAGCGTTCAAGCCCGAATTTCCCGGAAATTACGTGATAGAATACACCGCTGCCGATATGAACGGCAACGTGGCGAAAGAAATAAGAAACGTAATTGTGAAAACCACTGTTCCGGAAATAGATATTGCCGTTCCCGCAGACGCGGTAACTTCGGCGGAACTGGGCGATTATGTACCTGTAGGCACACCGTTTGTAACAGGCGGAAGCGGGGTACCCGAAGTGAAAACGTATGTGTCGTTCGGAGAGGATACGTATGAAATCAAAGACAGATTTTTGCCCGAAAAAGCCGGAATCTGGACGGTAAGATATGTGGCAACCGACTATGTCGGCAATGTAAGAACGGTAAGTTACGAAATCGAATGTCGTGCGGGAAGCAAACCTAAATTCCTTGAAACCCCGATTTTACCTAAAATATTCATTAACGATTGCGGCTATACGCTTCCCGAAATATACGCCAGAGATTATTCGGGCGGAGAGACTGAAAAGAAACTTGCAAAAGTGGAAATCACCGATGTTAACGGCATTACGGTGTATGATGCAGGCACGATATATAAGGTAAACGGACAAGAGAAAGTTACCGTCAGATATTATTATGGCGAAACGACGTTTGAAGCCGTTGAAATTCCCGTTGTAAATGTGAAGGACGGCGGAAAACTTTCTTTAAAGAATTATCTTTACGGCAATATGGAAGTTACTTCGGACGCTACTGCCGAACTCAAAGAAGAAATGAGCGAATCGGTAGGTGTTTTGGGAAAAAATTATTATTTTACAAACGGACTGATGGTTACGGCAAAAAGTGCGGGAAAAGCGGAGTGGACGTTTGCGAATAAACTTTCGTCGTCGGCGGCAGGGGTATCGTTCACCACCATTCCGAGCAAAACGACTTTCTCTGAAATGGCGGTGAAATTCACCGACGCGGAAAGCGGCAAATCGGTAACGCTTAACATTATAAGCGGCGGCAACAAAACGTTGCTCGTTTCCGGCGATAATACCATTACTTTGTCAGGTTCGCTCGGCAGTAAAAAGACGTTTAACATAGGGTGCAAAAACGGGAAAATCGTGATAGATACATCGGAAATCACGATAGAAAATACGGATGACGGAAAGGCTTTTGAAGGTTTTTCGGACGGCGTGTATTTAAGCGTTATTATAGAAAACGCGGCAGAAGGATCGGGATACCTTGTAAATTCGGTGGCAGATACCGTTTTATCTTACAGAACGAACGATAACTCCGATCCGACGATTTCCGTTCCGAACTATTTCAGCGGTTACAAAAAAATAAACGAAATCGTCGTGATTCCCGCCGTAAACGCATTCGACGTATACGCGCCGTCGCTTACCGCTACGCTTTCGGTTTATGCGCCGAACGGACAAATCGCGACGGACGCCGACGGATTAAAACTTGAAAACGTGGCGATCGACAAGGATTATACGCTTGAACTGAAATCTTTCGGTAATTACAGAATCGTTTATACGATTGTAAAAAATGACTGGATTAACGATAATCCGACGGAAAAAGAATACGTGCTGAACGTACTGGATACGGAAGCGCCTGAAATCATCGTTTCGGGAAGCGTGAAAAAGACCGTGAAAAAAGGCGAAGCAATCGTGTTTCCGAAATTCGAGGTGAAAGATAACTATACGGCGAGTGAGAATATAAGCGTAAGTATCTACGTTGCCAACGCCGCGGGAAGATTTGTTTTGGTAGAGAATAGTAGTGAATCGTTTGTTCCTGCGTATACGGGCAGATATCGGCTGATCATCACCGCTATGGATGAGGCGGGCAACGTAAGTTCGGTTTATTACACTATAAACGTTACGGAATAAGAGGGCAGAAGAATGAAAAATAAAAAATTTTTTACCGTTCTTTCGGTGGCAATGGCGGCACTGATGTGGTTTTCCGGATGTGCGAAAAATCCAACAGATACCGAAGATTTAAAAAACGCAGTTAAAGAATCTAACGATAAGTATAATTATGTGGAAGGAATGCTTCACGACGTTAATGTTGACTACGAAAACCCCGTTGCCGATCTTGCGGTAAACGGAAATTGCGGATATAAAGTGGTTATCGGAGACGATACGACAAGAGAAGCTTCTATGTTCGTGCTGTCGAGAATTAACGAAGCGACGGGCGCGTTCGTCGATAAAAAAGAGATGGACGACGTAACAATAACGACGACAAGCAAATATATCGTTTTCGGCGCGGATTTAAGCGAATACGGCTTAACGATGCCCGGATTCGACACGCTTGACGTTTCGGGGTACAGAATTCAGAATTACGGTACGAACGTGTTTATAAACGCGTATGCGCCGCGCGGGTATCAGATGGGCGGCATTGCGTTTTTACGCGCGGCATTAGGCTACGATATGTTCTCTGCGGATCTCGTGATATACGATAAGGTGGATGAAAGCGGAAAAACCGTAATGCCCGCGATGGATATCACGGAAAGACCGGATTACGATTATATCACCGTAAGCAATAAACTGGATTCGGCTGCCGAATACGGAATGGGATATTACTCTCAATCGTCGATATTTATGGATCCTTCAAATTCCGGCACCCGTTGGGTACATAACGCTATCGATTATATTACCGGAGGCGAGGGAGACACGAAGAACGGCAGCGACGCTTTAAATGAAGTGCTCAATGATCCGATGAAAAGAAAATGGATGGCAGATGACGGAAAACAAATCTGTTTCACCGCTCACGGCGATAAAGAGGCGTACGACGCAATGCTTGAAGCGTTCGTGAGTCATACGAAAACCACCATTACGAAAGAATTAAGTCGAACTCGCGATACTTTGTTGATTTCGGCAATGGACGGTCTTCTGGAAAATCCCGCCGTTGCCCGTTGCACGTGCGACGCGTGTAATGCAAGTACCGAATATTATGGCGGAACTATCGCAGGCGCGCAATTATTGCTTGTAAATACAGTTGCCGAAAGCATTAACGAATGGCTTAAAGACGAAGAAGGAGGACTTGCAGAGTTCGGTTACGAAAGAACGGTTCACATAGGCTTGTTGAGTTACAGTGCCGCGCAAAAACCTCCCGTTGCGACGGATGAGAACGGCAACGTAACGTTGAAAAAAGAATGTTATTTTTGGGTGAACGACGGTACGGTTACTTGCGATGAACGCGAGAAAGACCTTGTATGTGCGGAAAACGTTGTTGTGTATACCACGGCCGCAGGCGATATGACGAAACCCATTTACGAGTCCGCAAACGTGAACAGTTATCTGAACTGGGGACTTCTCGGCGGCGCTCTTTATATCTGGTCGTATGAAAGAAACTACAAAAACTACTTGTTCCCGTTGAATTCGTTTTGCGCGAGTTTTTCTTCCATGAGATTCTGGAGAATGTGCGGAGCGAGATATATCTACTGGGAAGGTTCGTGGGAAAACTCTAATTGTTCCGGTTTTGCCAAACTCAACGACTATCTCGACGCCAAGGGGGCGTTTAACGTAAACTACGATTATCTGGAACTTGCCGAAAAATTCTTTAAAAATTACTTCGGGGAAGGGGGAGAGTATATGTTCCGGTACTTCACCGAAGTTCAGGTGCAGACGAGAAACACTAACGAAAGAGCGGGTAAAGGATATCCGCAGACGGACGCGTACGTTGAAAACAGAGAATTCTGGCCGTTCGGGCTTATCAACGGCTGGATGGATCTGATCGAAAAAGCCGAAGAGGCAATCCAGGTAAATAAAGGCGTAGACGACGAGCGTTACGAGGTACTCAGTAAACATATCCTCATCGAATCGTTATTCCCGCGCTTTGTGCTTTGTCAGTTGTACGACGATATGTATGATGCCGACACATTGCTGGCAATGCGGAAAGAATTTGCGAAAGATTTCAAAGCGCTTTCTAATTCGCATCATCGCGAAAATTATAAGTTCGATGAGGAAATTCTCCCTTCCTGGGGATTGAATTAAACTGTTTTAAGGAGGATAAATGTATGAAAAAAAGAAAGATTTTTCTTCTTGGCGTTGTTTTAAGCATGACGATGGCTTGCGGCGCAGCCGCTTGTTCAAAACCGGGGGATAACGGAAACAATCCTTCTCCCATCGAACAACCGTCGGATATAAAGTTTGCAAAAGATTATTATACGCTGGAGCAGTTTACTTCGGATATTCTGGTTGTGCCCGATTTTGCCGGGAAAACCGTGGTTTATACGTCCTCGGATCCGAACGTTGCGACGATTGACGAAAACGGACTTCTTTATGCGCTGACCGTCGGACAGACGACGATTACCGCCGAATGCGGTGAAGAAAAAGCTATCTGTACCGTTAACGTTACGAAAGCGAAGTATTCGCCTTTGCTTGTTCTCGAACACGATAACGTTTCGTTGAATGTGGGCGATACGTTTTCGATGGACGTTTACACGACGTATAATAACGAGGTTTTATCGGAGGATACGGAATATTCCGTTACTTTGGCGGACGGTGCGGCCGAAAACGTAGCGGAAGTATCGGTTGCGGGCGGTAGAGTAATCATAAATGCTCTTTCGGCGGGCGAAACCGAATATTACGTATCGGCTACCGTGCGCGGAAAATATCTGAATCAAAAATTGACGATAAAAGTTTTGCCGGACGAGCTGAAAATCAAATCGCTTATGGACGATATGGAAATGGGCGAAAACGGCTATCTTATAACGCTGGCAACCATTCGCGGCGATTTCGGGGCAACGGAACACGCGCTTTTGTTTGACGTGTATAAAGGGCGACAAAAAATAGAGGACGCGGCGGTTACCTGGACGAGCGGCAATGAAAATATTGCCGCGATCGAAGAAAAAGACGGGGTAAGCTACGTTTCTGCCGTTAAAGGCGGTACAACCGTCCTTACCGGAAACTATACCGACGGCGAACAAAGCGCAAGCGTGAGCATTACCGTAAATGTAATCAAACCGATTGTTGCGCTTGAATCGGACGACGTTCCTGTGATCAGCGCCTACGGAGCAAAGGAACATCCTGAAATCAAGCAACTTTCCGTGGATGGTTCTCTTGTGGAAGGCGCCTTTGTTCAGGCGATTTTCAACGGTAAAACGGTGAGCGTTTCTTCGGAGGTGAAAGACGGAAAGATTAATATTACTCTGAACGGCGAAGCTTTTCCGAAAAAAGCGGATCAACTCGGCGAAAAGACGATGCTTATCGAAACCGAAATCGCACGTTACGAAATGAACGTAAAAGTCTATTCGTTGGTTGTTGAAAACGAGCAGGATTTGCTGAAAATCGCGGAAATAGAATCGGAACAGAACGGCAACGGATATTTCGTTCTCGGCAGAGACATAACGATGAGCGGCAATGCGGGCGACTGGTATGCAACCGACAGAAACAATGCGGTTACGGTAAATCGGGTGATAGGGTTCGACCATGATTTTGTAGGGATCATCGACGGAAACGGACACAAAATTAACGGTTTTGCAGTGAAGCACTGGCAGACAGGCGTCGGATTCATCAAACAACTCGGCGCGGGCGGCGTGCTCAGAAATATCGCTTTTACAGATACGGTTTTCGGGCAAAAAGGCGGTATGGTACAGAATGGTAACGGCGGTACTATCGAAAACGTATATATCGGCATAAAGACGTATGATTCCGACGGGCAAAACAACCACGGTTTGTTCGGACCTTCGTATGATCGCTATGCTTTGACGATGAGAAACGTGATAGTAGATTACGCGAATGCGGACATAAAAGGAATTTTAAACAGCAGTAACGTAAATTTGTTCGGAAGTTTTTCCGATAAAACTTCTTTCACGAACGTGGCGGTAACAGGCGTTCCGTCGGAATTGTCCGCTTATATGGGCAATATCGGAAACAGCCAAGGCAGCGTATACGTTTCGTATTCCGCTGGTACGGATAACGGCGTTGCTCTTCCGGACGGCGGCTGGGATTCGCAATATTGGGTAGAGGAAGAAGGATCGCTCCCCGTGTTTAAAGGCATTTCCAAAAAAGATTCGCTGACTGTAGACGGCGGTACCGTAAACCTGAATGTAAGCGTTGCGGACGGAGCGGCGACGGCAGGAAATGCGGTAACGATAAATCTCGGCACGGAAATCGGAAACTTCACGAATGCAATAGTAACGCTTGGCGGCGCAACGTACGAAGGCTCTGTAACAAACGGGGGGCTCACGTTTAACGCTC
>ERZ808270.205-NODE-205-length-37151-cov-4.588365_pt1 | contig 37151 bp, 30 predicted proteins | sample MGYA00521082_ERZ808270 | MGnify/ENA primary metagenome ERZ808270 (study PRJEB31516, sample SAMN03275594) | gut metagenome | biome: mammalia-associated habitat; material: feces | host: Papio cynocephalus | place: Kenya | collected 2012-07-27 ... | reverse complement strand
GGAAAGCAAGAAAAAATGCCGGCATAAGAAACAGGCGAAGCCAGTCCGAAGGGGAAAGCAAGTAAGCGGCAATTTAAAAAATACGGAATTAAATCGGAGTAAACAAGAATAAATGCTGAATCAATTTTCAAGAACCGAGCTGCTGCTCGGCAATGAAGCAATGAAAAAATTAGCCGGAGCACGCGTTGCCGTTTTCGGCATAGGCGGGGTGGGCGGCTATACCGTGGAAGCGCTGGTGCGTTCCGGTTTAGGCGCGATAGATTTAATCGACGACGATAAAGTTTGCCTCACAAACATCAATCGGCAGATTTTTGCTACCCGAAAAACCGTCGGGAAATATAAAGTGGACGTTGCCGCCGAAAGGATTCACGAGATAAACCCCGATACGGTTGTGAATACCTATAAAACTTTTTATACGCCCGAAACGGCAGATCAGTTCGATTTTTCGAAGTATGACTACGTGGTTGACGCGATTGATACCGTAACGGGGAAAATCGCGCTTGTCATGAACGCGAATGCCGCCGGTACCCCGATTATCAGTTCTATGGGCGCGGGGAATAAGATGGACCCCACGGCTTTTGAAGTGGCGGATATTTATAAAACTTCGGTGTGCCCGCTGGCAAAGGTGATGCGGCGCGAACTCAAGCGCAGAGGCGTTAAAAAATTAAAGGTTGTGTATTCCAAGGAGCCGCCGATGACGCCGATTGAGGATATGTCGATCAGTTGTCGGGCGCACTGCATCTGCCCGCCCGGAACGGTTCGGAAATGCACACAGCGCCGACAGGTGCCGGGCAGCAACGCTTTTGTGCCCTCGGTGGCGGGGCTGATCATTGCGGGAGAAGTGATTAAGGATCTGATTCGATAAAAAACGAAAGTACCGATTCGGCGGGAATCGAATCGGGTCGGCTGAAGGACGAAATAAATCCGGCTTGTGCGTTTAGCGCAAGCCGGATTTTGTTGTGTTGAGAAAATTGATTTTTCGGGGGAACCTCTCCCGGCGCTTTGCGCCGCTCTATTTGCCGGGATTGCCAAAGCAATTCGGCGAGGGAAGCCGCCCCTTTCGTTTGAATTTGGGGCAATAGAAAACAAGTTACGCCCCTCATTCGTCGCCGTTCGGCGACACCTTCCCCCGCGGGGGAAGGCTCAAATTAAGGCAAGACCCGGAATTAACCGTTCTCGGCTCACTGTCGTTCGCCGCTCTATTTGCCGGGATTGCCAAAGCAATTCGGCGAGACAATCGCCCGAATGGAGAGCGTAAGAGGTTTGCCGGATTTTATTTTTCTTCGCGGGGTTCTTGTTGTTGTGCGGGGAAATCCGTTGCGGCGGGTGCCGTTTGTTGCGCCTCTTGTTGTGCCGCTGCGGCGGCTTTGGCTGCCTGCCGCGCCGCTTCTTTTGCCACAAGGCGTTGTTTCGCCTCTTCCATCATCTTCTTTTGATCTTCGGGAGAAGCGCAGCCGCCGTGGCATTTACCGCACAGCGCGCAGCTCTTGCAGCCCGCGCCGCAGGAGGATTTGCCCTGTTTTTTATCTTTAATCAGTTTTACGGCGATTGCCGCAAGCGCCGCGAATAAAACCACGGAGATTATGATTGTTGCCAGATTGTTCTGAATCCATTGCCACATAAAAGGCACCTCCTCAGATTATTGTAAGTATTTTTTCGGCGATTTAAACGGTTTGAAAAAATAAATTTTTTGCAGACATAGGGGGAAATGATATAAGTTTTAAACAGACCTCTCTCGGCTCGCTTATGCTCGCCACTCTCCCCAAAGGGGAAAGCAAGTACGGGAGCTGCTCGCCACTCTACTTGCCGAGATTGCCTTAAAACGGCAATTCGACAAGGGTTCCCAAAGGGGAAAGCGAGTACGGGAGCTTCGCGCCGCTTTACTTGCCGTGTTGTGGATAACGGCACCCCTCACCACCTTGCTTCAAAAGGAGCCTCCCCCCAAGGGGAAGCCGCGTAGCGGCTGACAATTTTTGCCGAAAAAAATGAAGTTCGCTGAATTTTTTTTCAGGCAAGGGAAAGCCTCAATTTAAGGCAGAAATCTGAATTGACCTCTCTCGGCTCACTGTCGTTCGCCACTCTCCCCAAAGGGGAAAGCAAGGGGACGGCGGTTCGTTTTTGCCGATAAAGAAATCCTCTCCCCGAAAGTTGCGGATTCGGGGAGAGGGGGAAAAGCAGGAATTATTTCGTTACTTTTACCTTTTGTTCAAGGTGTTCCGCTTCTTTATAGGGGCGAACCAGCAGGTACACGATGCCGGCAATCAAAGCCAGAGCAAGGATGAACGTAAGCACGCCTACGAAGCCGCCTACCGCGTTATGATTGAACATTGAGAACACGTTGTAGAAGATGAACGAGATTACGTACGCGAATCCGCACTGATAGCCGATGGCGCCCCACGTCCATTTCGGGTTGTTCATTTCACGCTTGATTGCGCCGATAGCCGCGAAGCAGGGTGCGCAAAGCAGGTTGAAGATAAGGAACGAATAGCCGCTGATCTTCGTGAACGCTTCCGCGATGCCTGCGGAATCGCCGTAAAGAATACCCATCGTGGCAACGATGTTTTCCTTTGCCACAAGTCCCGTAACCGAAGCCACGGTTGCTTGCCAGTTGCCGAAGCCGATAGGCGCGAAAATCCATTTCAGCGCGTTGCCGATCTTGGCAAGGATGCTGCCGTCGATGGCTTCTTCGTCGAGAAGTCCGAACGAGCCTTCAGCCCAGCCGAAGCGGCTCAGGAACCAGATAACCACGGTGGAAAGCAGAATGATCGTACCCGCTTTCTTGATGAAAGACCAGCCTCTTTCCCACATGCTGCGAAGCACGTTCTTCACAGAGGGAAGGTGGTATGCGGGAAGCTCCATAACGAACGGAGCGGGATCGCCCGCGAAGGCTTTCGTCTTTTTAAGAATGATACCGGAAATAATGATGGCGCCCATACCGAGGAAGTACGCGGAGGGAGCAACCCACCATGCGCCGCCGAAGATAACGCCCGCGATCATCGCGATGAACGGTACTTTCGCGCCGCAGGGGATGAACGTCGTCGTCATAATCGTCATACGTCTGTCGCGCTCGCTTTCAATCGTACGCGAAGCCATGATGCCGGGAATACCGCAGCCCGTGCCGATCAGCATAGGAATGAACGATTTGCCGGATAAGCCGAATTTACGGAAGATTCTGTCCAGCACGAACGCGATACGCGCCATGTAGCCGCAGCCTTCGAGGAAGGCAAGGAAGATGAACAGAACGAAAATCTGAGGAACGAAGCCGAGCACCGCGCCTACGCCGCCGATGATGCCGTCTACAAGAAGGCTTTCCAGCCAGGGCGCGCAACCCGCTTTTTCAAGCCCTTCGGTGGCAAGTGCGGGAATACCCATCACCCATACGCCGTAGTCGGCGGGATCGGGTTCCGCAAACTCGTATTCGACGAGAATGCCGTTTACCATGGTAAGGGAATAGGGGGAGTCTTTCGTGGTAACGTTGTAGTAAGCGGTTTTTTCGCTTTCCACAAGCGTTTCTTCGTCGGTTACGGTGTAGGTGATTTCCGCATAGCCGTCAAGCGTTTTCACGTCTTCTACGAATTTCGCAACCGCCGTTTTTGCCGCTTCCGCATCGAAATCTTCGCTTTCGGTATCGATAGCCGCTTCTAAGGATTCGGTATCGTAGCCTTTTTCTTTCGCAAAGTCTATGTAAGCGGAAAGCACTTCGTCGGCGCCGCCGAAATCTTCGGAAGCCGCTTCGTATTTGCTCTGACCGATGCCGAGAAGGTGGAAGCCGTCGCCGAACACGCCGTCGTTCACCCAGTCGGTAGCCCAGCCGCCCACCGTGGTTACGGAAATGAAGTATACAAGGAACATAATCACCGCGAAAATGGGAAGCGCCCAGATGCGGTGCGTTAAAACGCGGTCGATTTTATCGGACGTGGTCATTTTTACCTTGCTCTTCTTTTTATAGCAGGCTTTGATGACTTCGCCGACGAATACGTAACGCTCGTTGGTGATGATGCTTTCCGCGTCGTCGTCCAGTTCTTTTTCCGCCGCGACGATGTCCGTTTCGATATGATCGAGCGTTTCCTGAGGCAGGTTGAGTTTCGCGCGCGCTTTTTCGTCGCGTTCGAAGAGTTTTACCGCGTACCAGCGCTGCTCGTTTTCGGGCAGGTTATGTACCGCCGCTTCTTCGATGTGCGCGATGGCGTGTTCCACAACGCCCGAATAGGTGTGATGGGGAACGGTTTTGCCTGCTTTCGCCGCAGCGATCGCCGCTTCCGCCGCTTCCATGATGCCTTCGTTTTTCAGGGCGGAAATTTCCACCACTTTGCAGCCGAGCTGACGGGAAAGTTCGTCGATGTTGATTTTATCGCCCGCTTTTCTTACGACGTCCATCATGTTGATGGCGATGACGACGGGCAAGCCCGCTTCCATCAGCTGCGTGGTAAGATACAGGTTTCTTTCGAGGTTCGAGCCGTCGACGATGTTTAAAATTACGTCCGGCTTTTCGTCGATGAGGTAGTTACGCGCAACCACTTCTTCGAGGGTGTAGGGGGAAAGCGAATAAATGCCGGGAAGGTCTACCACCGTAACGCCGTCATGTTTTTTCAGCTTGCCTTCTTTCTTTTCCACGGTAACCCCCGGCCAGTTACCCACGAATTGGTTCGAGCCGGTGAGGGCGTTGAACAACGTGGTTTTACCGCTGTTGGGATTGCCCGCGAGAGCAATTCTTAAATCCATATAGGTGCCTCCGTTTTAATTTTTTAATGATTTTCGAATTTGGTTTTTGAAAAGCGCTTACGCCTGCACTTCTTCCACAAGAATCTTTTCGGCGTCTGCTTTACGAAGAGAGAGTTCGTAATCGCGAAGCGTGATCTGAATGGGATCGCCGAGGGGGGCTACCTTTCTGATGGTGAGCACGGTGCCTTTCGTGATGCCCATATCCATAATCCGCCGTTTGATTGCGCCTTCGCCTTCGATTTTCGCTACTTTGAGCGTCGAGCCGATTTTGCTTTCTTTCAACGTCTGCATTGTGTTTTCTCCTTATACATTTTTTTATTTTTTCCGATTTTGCAAAGCGGCGCTGCCGCAGGGCGCGATTATATGTAAATTTTCTGCGCCATTTCTTTGGCAAGCGCCACGCGCGTATCTTTTACGTTTACAATCACGTTGCCCGCCATGGAGGTTACCACCGTAACGGTGCCGCCCACCACGAAGCCGAGGTCGGAAAGGTGCTTTTTCATTTCGGGCAATCCGCCGATTTTTTTGATAATGTTTTCTTCGCCTGCGTTCGCCATCAATAAAGGCATCATTTCTTTTTTCGCTCCTGTACTTTCGTTTGCCGCGTTTTAGGTTGCTTTTTGCTAACCCGACGGTATATCTATCGGTTAGCCCTCGCTAACCATTATCTATTATATGCGAATGTGATAGGTTTGTCAAGAGAAAAACGAGGGATTTGTGAAAAAAAGTAAAAAAATTTTTTCATAAGGGAAAAATGGTGAAAACGAACGGTTTTTTGTTGTAAAATAAAAAAAAGTATGTTATACTTTAAAAAACAGGCGCGGAAACGCAAAGTTTTTCGTGCCGCAGGGAGAAATTATGCAGTTACAGGAATCGGGGGAAATGTATCTCGAATGTATCTTGCGTTTATCGCGCGAGATAGGAAACGTGCGTTCGATCGACATCGGGGAGTACCGCGGATTTTCAAAGCCGAGCATTTCCCGCGCGATGAAGCATCTGAAAGAGGGCGGCTTTATCAACGTGGACGAAAACGGGTTTATCACGCTGACCGAATCCGGGCGAGCCGTGGCGGATAAAATTTACGAACGTCACACCGTGCTTTCCGATTTGTTCGAAAGACTGGGCGTGCCCGAAGAAATCGCCGCGGAGGACGCGTGCCGCATCGAACACGTGATTTCGGACGAATCGTTTGCGGCGATTAAAAGGTTCATCCGCGAAGAGGGCGACCTGATTAAATAACCGGCGGAAAACATAGTAACCGCTTTTAAAGTGTGCCCGCCTGCGTGCGTTCACGTGCCTGTGCGTGCGCCCGCGCGAAGAAAATAAGGAAAACGCGGCGACAATTTTACGGATAAACTTCGGTTTTACGAATAAACTTCGGCGACGGCGGCGGCAAGTTCCGCCGTCTTTTTTTGCAGTTCCGCGGGTTCCAGCACTTTTACGCCCGCGCCGAGGCTGAGTATTTTTTTTGCCAGCACGTCGTCTACGGGCAACGTGGTTTCGGCAATCCATGTTTCTTCGCGCGTTCCGTCAGGGGCGTTCGTTGCGTTTTCCGCTTCGCTTTCCGCGCCGTTTTTCGCGCCGCCGGCTGCAGTGTTCTTTGCTTCGGCGTTTTCGCAAAGCGGGCGCAGATTTTCGCAGCCGAGCCAATCCTGCACGTCGGCATAGGCGGATTTTTTCACTTCCAGTTTTACGGGCGCGCTGACGGGGGAATCCCAGTAGTGCAGCGGAATATCGTCGCGCGTGATTTCGCGGCGGGTAAACGTTTCGCCCGTTAAAAACGCGGAATACACCCGCCCGATGCGGAAGAGGCGGAACGCCTGCTGTTTGCGGCAGAACGCGTATACGTACCAGACGTTCTGTTTGTAAATTAAAATATGCGGCTCGGTTTTACGCACCGTGCGCTCGCCCTCGCGCGAAACGTAGTCGATTTCGATGACTTCGCAGTTTTTCGCCGCGTTTTCGAACAGGCGGATTTTTTCGGAAAGCGATTTCGAATCTCCCCACGAGCCGCTGTCGATTAAAAGATAATTCGCCTCCCCCGAAAAGAAAAGCTGCTTTTCGTCGGTTTTTCTTTGCGCGGCGAGCTTTTTGCGCACGTTTAAAAAGCGTTCTTCGGGCAGCTGCGAATACATGGCTTCCAGCGCTTCGTCCGCCGCTTCGTATTCCTCTTTCGAAAGCAAGCCGACGGGCAGTTTGTAGGCGTCCGAAATATAAATGCCGCCCGTCCGCCCGGACTGCGTTTCCACGGGAACGTTCAGCGAAAGCACGTCTACATAGCGGAACACCGTGCGGACGGAAATTTTGTATTTTTGCGCGAAATATTGCGCCGTCAGTTTGCGGTGATTCAGAAGTTCGAAAAGCATATCCGTGGCAATGTCGAATTTCATAGGGTGCCTCCGTAAAAATTTTTTTTAATTTTCACTAATTATTTTATAAAAAGCGCAGGCGTATGTCAAGTTTTTTGTGATAAAATAGAGTCGAAAAGCATAAAAATATGGTCGGACGGCAAAAAAAATTGATTTTTGCGCGACTGCGGAGGAAAAACGGATATGATGTACGGCTTGGAAGCAATGAAAAATTCGATCGTGCGGGCGGAGAACGCGGCGCGGCGGGCGGCGGAAGCGAAAAAACGCGCGGGAAGCGATTCGGCGCGGGAAAACGAGCTGAATTACAGAATTCTGCGCAACATCCGCGAAGAGAGCGAGGCGGAAGCTTGGGCGCGGCTGTTCGCGTGCGATTTGTTTGACTGCGGCAAAAACGCGCGGGCGGCGGCTGCATGCGAAGCGGCGTGCGTATAAGCGGAGAGCGGAGCCTTTCGGAATTGTTCGCCGCGGAAAAGCGACGGCGGGCGGCGGTATGATAGGGGCGGAAAAAATTGTAAAATGTAAAAATTTTCTTGCCGCGGGCGAAATTCTCTGCCGTTACGATTACTTTTTGCTTGACACGCGGCGAAAAATAGAGTAAACTTTAGCTATGAAAACTTTCTTATGCGAAAACGGTATGTATTACATCTACGCTTACTATTATTGCGACGGTGAGCGGATTTAAGCGCGTAAGAAAAAATCGTGTCGGCGGCGGTTGCCCGGAAACAAGGTATACCGCAGAACAAAAATCGCCTCGTAACGGTTTGCTTATGCGCAAGCCGTTTTTTTATACGGAATTTACATCAGAATCGCAGACAAGGAGAGATTGCAATGGCTGAAAATATCATGGATACACTCAGAAAGCGCGGCTTCATCAAACAGACGGTGTTCGAGGACGAGCTGTACGAAAAACTCGGCAAGGAGAGCGTGCCGTTTTATATCGGGTTCGATCCCACGGCGGATTCGCTGCACGTGGGGCACTTTTTAACGCTGATCGCCATGCACCACATGCAGCAGGCGGGGCACAAGCCGATTATTTTAATCGGCGGCGGCACGGGCATGGTGGGCGACCCTTCCGGGCGCACGGACATGCGGCAGATGATGACGCGCGAGACGGTGGAACACAACGTGGCGTGTTTTAAAAAGCAGATGGCGCGCTTCATCGATTTCGAGGGGGAAAACGGCGCGATTGTGGTGAACAACGCCGACTGGCTATTGAATTTGAACTATGTGGACTTCCTGCGCGAAATCGGCGCGCATTTCTCCGTGAACAAGATGCTTACGGCGGAGTGCTTCAAGCAGCGGCTGGAACGCGGGCTTTCCTTTCTGGAATTCAACTACATGCTGATGCAGGCGTACGACTTTCTGGTGCTGAACCGCAAGTATAATTGTTCGCTGGAACTGGGCGGCGACGACCAGTGGAGCAACATTCTGGCGGGGGCGAATTTAATCCGCATCAAAGAGAGAAAGCCCGCCTATGCGATGACTTTTACGCTTTTAACCACTTCGGACGGCAAGAAGATGGGCAAGACGGCGAAGGGCGCCGTGTGGCTGGACGAAAACAAAACGTCTCCGTACGAATTTTATCAGTACTGGCGGAACATCGACGACGCGGACGTGGAAAAGTGCCTGAAACTTTTAACGTATCTGCCGGTGGAAGAAATCGAAGAATTGTGCCGCTACAAAGACGAGCGCATCAACCACGCGAAAGAGGTGCTTGCCTACGAGCTGACGAAGGAAGTGCACGGCGAAGAAAAGGCGGAAACGGCGCGGCAGCAGGCGAAAGCGGCGTTTGCGGGCGGCGAGGGAGAACTGCTTGAAAAGGTTGCCGAAGGCGCGCAGACGGTGGTGGACGCCATGGTGCTTTGCGGCGTGTGCAAATCGAAGGGCGAAGCGCGCAGACTGATCGCGCAGGGCGGCGTTGCGGTGAACGAGGAAAAAGTTACCGACGAGAACATGCCCGTGCCGGGAAGCGAATTCGTTTTGCAGAAAGGCAAGAAAGTGCGCGTGAAAGTGATTGTGAAATAAAGCGGACGGGCGCGGAAAGCCTGCGGAAAAAGCCGGCGGAACAGTCGGCTTTTTTGTAAAGAAATTTTAAAAAAGGTGCGGGGTATGCGGCGGACGATTACTATTTTACACAGCGAACCGACGGAAAAAGTCATCGAAAAATCGAGGTTTATCACGTATTCGGCGCGGGTTGAAAACGAGGAAGAGGCGAAGGCGTTTCTTGCGGCGTTGAAAGACGAGCACCCGTTTGCCACGCATATCTGTTATGCCTACATTGCCGATAAGCAGGGGAATCTGCAGCGGTTTTCGGATAACGGCGAGCCGCAGGGCACGGCGGGCATGCCTATTCTGGAAGCTCTGCGCGTGCGTAGCCTTGTGAACGCGGCGGTGGCGGTGGTGCGGTATTTCGGCGGAATCAAACTGGGCGCGGGCGGGCTGACGCGCGCCTATGCCGCGTGCGCAAAAGAGCAGCTGGAAAGCGCGGCGCTGTGTGAAATTCTGCCGTGCGAAACGTGGCGGGTAGCCGTGGAGTATTCCGCAGCCGAGGGCGTGAAAAAATTTCTGGCGCGTCGGGAAATCGCGCCGCTTTCGGCGGAGTACGCGGCGAAAGCGGAATTCACATTGCAGGTGCGCGCTTCGGAAAGCGAAGAACTGCGCGCGGCGCTGAACGATTTTTTAAACGGCAGAGCGGAAATCGCTCTCCTCGGCGGCTGCGACGGATATTTTCCGCTGTAAAAAAGCCGTTGCGGAAACGTTTTGGAAAAATTCTGCCGTTGAGTGCCGCCGAAAAAATGCCGCCGTGGCGTACGGCGACGGAAATTTTAATTCGGAAAATATTTGAAACGTATTTGAAAAGGCTTCCCGCGGGGAAGCCTTTTTTCGGAATGTTTATCCGATTGTTTATCCGATTTTTTCCACGGAGCACACCGTAAGCGTATCGCCGCTGATGGTGAAACGCACGTTGAAATCGGCGAATTTCATGCCGTATACGCGCGCGGGATCGCTCTGGTAGGCGGGGCGGGGATCGTCCGCCAGACAGGACAGCAGTCCTTTGCGCTTTTGCACGGGGATTTTTTCAAGCAGCGGAGCGGGAAATTCTACCCGCAGACCATCGTGCGCGTGCTCGTCGGAATATCCGCCCGTCGCCGTTTCGATTTTGTCCGCCGCGGGCAGGTAGGGCTTTACGTCGTACACGGGGGTGCCGTCCACGAGGTCGGCGCCGCAAACGCGCAGAATCACGCCGCCGCTTTCCGGGTAAATCACCTTTAAAAGTTTCACGCAGGAAAGTCCCAATCCGTTGGGGCGGAAGGGGGAGCGGCTTGCGAATACGCCTACTTTTTCGTTGCCGCCCAGCCGCGGCGGGCGCACGAGCGGAGAAAAGCTTTCCGCGGTAGGTTCCGCGCCGAACGAGGGGTTCAGGGAGAACCCGAAAATCAGCCACAGATGCGAAAATTGTTCGATGCCGCGCACGCTTTCCCGCACGTTGAACGGCGGCAGCAGCACCGCGTCGGCAATCGTTTCCGCTCTGCCGCTCTGGCGGGGCACGCCGAATTTTTCTTTGAAATCGCTTTGCACGCGCGCGACGGGCGTTAAAGAGACGTTGCCCCCGGATACGGGGGGCAGAGGTGAAGTTTTGTCGGTTTTTCGTTTCATAATCGTCGGTTAAACGTAATCGTATTTTTTGCGGTAGCGCAGGAAGCAGAACACGGTAACGGCGAAAGAAAGCACTTCCGCCGCCACTACCGACCACCACACGCCGCCGACGCCGCCCGTGATTTGCGGCAGAAGCAGTACCGCCGCCACCTGAAACACCACGGTGCGCAAAAACGAAATAATCGCGGAAACTTTGCCGTTGGAAAGCGCGGTGAAGAATCCGGAACCGAAAATATTCACGCCCGTGAACACGAAGCAGAGGCAGTAAACGTAAAACGCGTGCTTCGTAAGCTCGTACAATTCGGCGTCGTAGCCCACGAACAGTTTCGAAAGCGGCGCGGCGAGCGCTTCGGCAAGCGCGGTGAGCACCACGCCCGCAACCGCCATTAAAATAAGGCTCTTTTTAAACAGATTTTTGAGTTCGTCGTGATTTTTCGCGCCGTAATGATAGCCCACCACGGGCGCCACGCCGATGGAGTAGCCGAGGAAAATCGCCACGTAAATGAAGTTGACGTACATTAAAACGCCGTACGCCGAAACGCCGTTTTCGCCCGCCAGTTTCAGCAGCTGAAAATTGAACAGCATGCCCACCAGCGAAGAGGAAACGTTGCTGACGAATTCCGAAGAACCGTTCGTGCACGATTCTGAAAGCACTTTTCCGTAAAAACGCGTTTTGCAGAAATGCAGCAGACTTTTGTTTTTGCGGGCGAAATAAATTACGGGGATAATCGCGCCCGCCGCCTGCGAAAGAACGGTAGCCCACGCCGCGCCTTTTACGCCGAGCCCCAGCGCGCCCACCAGAAGCGCGTCGCCCGCCATGTTGCATACGCCCGAAATTACCGTAACGACGAAACCGAGATTCGGCTTTTCGGCGGTGATGAAAAACGTCTGGAACATGGTTTGCAGCATCCAGAACGGCACGCCGATGAGGTTGATGCGCGCGTATTGCACGCCGTACGCGTACAAATCGCCCTCGGCTTTCAGGAGCCTTGCCACTGAGGGCAGCACCGCGAAGCCGATCAGCGCGAGAACAACGCCGATACAAAACGTAAACGCTACCAGAAAGGTGAAATACGAACAGGCTTTTTCGTTTTCTCCCTCGCCGAACGTACGCGAAACGATGGCGCTGCCGCCCGCGCCCAGCATGAAGCCCACCGCGCCCATAATCATTAAAAAGGGCATAATCAGATTGATGGCGGCAAAGGGCGTTTTTCCCGCGAAATTAGAAACGAACAGCCCGTCCACAACGCCGTAAATCGACGTGAAAACCATCATACAGACGCTGGGGAACACGAATTTCAGCAGGGTACGATAATGAAAATGATCGGATAATTTTACCTGCAAGGTTTTTTCCTCCGGAAGATTTTTATATTTCATATAAAAAGCACCCATAAGATGCGGTAAAGCGTATTATAACAGACTTTACGGAAAAAAGCAAGCAAAAACGCACGCGGAAACGTGCGTTTAAGGTTATTTGCATGAAGTTGAGCGGTTTGGACGAACGTTTTGCGTATCCGCTCCGTTTACGGCGGCTTTTTTAAGGCGCGTCGCCGCCTTTATACGATTTTCGCGTTTTTAATGAGTTCTTCCGTCAGGCGTACCGTCTGCGCCGAGCTTTCGGGCGCCACGTACGTGACGGGCAGGTTGTTCCTCACGCAGCTTAAGAAGTAGGCAATTTCTTCCGTATAGGCGTTGTCGCCGGAAATGTTGATGCCGAGGTTCTTTTTTTCTTCGGCGCCCGCCGCGGCGGAAAGCCCTGCGACGGCCCCGTTTTCCGTAATCGTGCCCGCTTCGCTGCGGATATAGCCGTTTTCGAATACGGCAAGATAGTCCGCGCGGAAGGGGAACGTTTCGGCGTTGTACCACGCGCCCTCGCAGGTAACCGTGACGCCGTCGTATTGCAACGTGCTGAAAATGAAGGTGCTGTTATTCCGAATCGGGCGGTATACGGCGTTCATGCTTTTGGGCGCGCCCAGCAGAGAAAACGCGAAATCGAGGTCGTGCACCGAAAGGTCCAGCCCCACGCCGCCGCTTAATTTTTCGTTGCGCATCCAGTCCTCCCAGCTCCAGCGGGGGATAGAGGAAAGGCGTTTCATGTCCAGCCGCAGCAGTTTGCCGTTTCTGCCGCTTTCGACGGCTTTTTTAAGATACACGTACGGCGCCATGTAACGCACCACGTGCGCCGCCATGAATTTTTTGCCGCTCTTTTTTTCCGCCGCCAGCACGCGCGCCGCATCCGCTTCGCAAAGCGTCATCGGCTTTTCGCAAAGCACGTTGATTCCCTTTTCGAGGCACTTTACCGCCATGTCCGCGTGCATGTAGCTCGGCGTGCAGATATCAACCGCGTCCGGCGTTTCGTTTTGCAATAGTTCGTCAAGATTTGCGTAAACGCGGGGGGCAGCGGCGGAAGAAACGGATTTTTCCGCGGCGTGCTTTTCTATTTTTTCCTTTGCCATATCCGTGCGCACGTCGCACACGGCGATGATTTCTGCGCCCGGAATATCGTCGTAACAGCAATAATGGCAATAGCCCATGCCGCCGATACCGATTAAAGCCACTTTTAACGTTTTTTCGTTGTTTTCAGCCATGGATGATGTCCTCCAGAAATTTTTTGGCGTACAGAACGTCCTGTACCTGTTGTTCGCCCGAAATTTCGCGTTCGATGGTAATCGCGCCGTCGTAGCCGTGTTCTTTCAGCTTCTTAATCAGCAGAGGGAAGTTCACTCTGCCGTCGCCGATGCGTTTTTCCGCGCCGAGCCGGTCGCCGTCGGTAGGGTATTCGCCGTCTTTCGCGTGCACGCCCATCACGTAGTCGCCGAATATGTCCAGCGCGTCGCAGGGGTTGCCTTTGCCGTATAAGAGGAGGTTGGCGGGATCGAGATTGACGCCGAGGTTTCCCGTGCCCACGCGTTCGATGGTACGGCGCAGCGTTACGGGCGTTTCCTGCCCCGTTTCGAATAAGAAATACTGCCCGTTTTCTTTGCAGTGCAGGGCGACTTCGCGTATGGCTTCCACCACGGCGGTATATTCGTCCGTTTTCTGATTTTCGGGCAGGAATCCCACGTGCGTAGCCACGTATTTCACGCCGATTTTTTTCGCGAAATCGGAGCCGTCTTTTAAATTCTGCACGCGGCGCGCGCGGTAGGCGACGGGCACCAGCCCGATGGTGTGGTAGCCGTCGATGAAATCCCACGTGGGGGAAACTTCCCAGCCGCACCAGAACGCGGAAATTTCCACGCCCGTTTCCTTTACGATTTCGCGGATGCCCGCCGCGTTTTCGTCGGTGAATTTGCTCATATCCCAGCAGCAGAGCTGGCAGGTGGGCAAGCCGTATTTCTTTACGTTTTCAAATGCGGTTTTCAGTTCGCCGAGCCCTTGCGTTTCGTGCGAAAAATTGACCATGGTGCCGAGTTTCATCATAATTTTCTCTCCTTGTTTTCGTTGTGTTTACGTGTTTGCCGTAAAATGTTTTTTGCCGTCCTCGTAAATCGCGCAGATCAGGCGGTGGGTTTTCAAAGCTTCTTCGCCCGTCAGTTCGGGGGCGCGCATTCCCGCCAGCGCTTCGTAAAATTTCGCGATTTGTTCCGCGTGGCGGAAGCCCCAGTAATCTTTGCCGCCTTCCACCGCCTGCGGATTTTTATCTTTTTCCACGCGTTCGGCGGGGGAGCCGTCCGCGTAGGTAATCAGCGCTTCGTCGTAGGAAAATACCGCCGTGCCGCGTTCGAACACCAGCCTGATTTCGATGGGTTCGTCCGTACAGAAGTTGTTCGTACAGAAGAAGCAGTATTTTACGCCGTTTTCGTATTCGATCAGCCCGTCCGCCGAATCTTCCACTTTCACGACGTTATGCCCGCGGTTCGCCATCGAAACGGAAACGCGCTTCACGGGCGAATCGACGATCCAGTTCACGAGGTCGATCGAATGAATCGCCTGATCGATCACCACGCCGCCGCCTTCTTTGTCCCATGTGCCTTTCCAGTCGCTTTCCGAATAATATTCGTCGCTTCTCGACCACGTAAGAAACGAAGAAGCGCAAAGAAGTTTTCCCAGCTTTCCGCCGCGGGCGCCTTCTTCGGCACGCATTTTCACCAGCTTGGAGGCGGCGTTGTAGCGGCACTGGAAAATCACGTGATAACGCACGCCTTTTTCTTTCGCCAGAGCCACCGTTTTTTCGGCGTCCGCAAGCGAAATCGTCATCGGTTTTTCGGTGAGTACGTTCACCCCGCGCGAAATCGCGTATTGCGCTGCGGGGGCGTGCAGATAGTGCGGCAGACAGATGTGTACCGCGTCCGGCTTCTCGGCGGTAATCATTTCTTCATAAGAAGTATACGCTTTGCAGCCGTATTTTTCCGCGGCGGCTTCTGCCCGTCCGGGGCGTATATCGCAACAGGCGACAAGCCGCGCAAGCGGCGAACGCGCGATGCCGTCGAAGTGCATTACGGAAATTCTGCCGCAGCCGACGACGGCGGCTTTAAATTGTTTTTTTGTGCCGCAGCCGGCGGCGTTTTCGTTTTTCATGGCTACATTATACTACGTAAAAAGCGCTTGCACAACCCCGAAAGTTGCAAAAACACTGTCATTTCTTACCGTATTTCGCAAGCGAGCGGTAGAAAGTTTTCTCGCTGACGTAGCCGCAGTCCAGCGCGAGGGAGAAGAGGGACGCGGCGGGATTTTTCGCTTTTAAGCGCAGTACTTCGGCGATGCGGCGGCGGTTGACGTATTCCCGTAAAGACATGCCCGTGAAATCGTTGAACAGCGCGGAAAAATAATTTTCGGCATACGAAAAGCGGGCGGCAAGCGAAGATAAGGTAATTTCTTCGCGGTAGTGCGCGTTCAGGTATCTGAGCACTTCCGAAAACGCGCGCGCCGTCTTGTTTTCCTTGCGTTCCTGCGAGGGGCAGAATTCGTACAGAAGCCCCGCGAACATATCGGAAAAGCCGCATTTCGTCTGTCGGTTGGCGGAAATATAGGGGGCGCAGGCGTCGAAATAACGCATGATTACGGCAAAATTCTCGGCGGAAACGGCGGGAAACGGCGGAAACGCGCGCGAGGAGAGCGCCTCGACGGAAAAGAGATTTTTATCGATGACGAGGGCGTACACCGCGGCTTTGCCAGCCGTGCGGTAGAAATGCGGAACGAACGAATCGACAAACGCGATTTCGCCCGCGTGCAGAAGGCGTTCCTGCGTGCCGACGTGCGCAAGGTAACTGCCCTCGCGTACGAGGATAAATTCCGGACTGTCGTGAAAGTGAGGAAAAGACTGCGGATGATCGCCGTCGGAAATATCGTAGCGGGCAAAATACAGATGTCCGTTTTCGTCGGCTGCTTTTTCGTAAAATTCCACTGCCTGCGTACCGTTCATAAAAAAGCTCCTGTTAAAAATTACGATTTTATTATACTATGCTTTTCAAAAAATGTAAAGGGAATTTCAAAACAAAAAAGCGCCGTGCGGAGCGGCGGCTCCGCGCGGCGGCGGTTACGGCGATTGTGCGCCGGTTTAATTTTGTCGTTCTTCCGTTTTTTCGCTTGCGCTTTTTTTCTTTTTGCCCGAAAAAATCAGCAGCAGCGTTAACATCAGCGGGAAAACCATGGCGAACAGAAATCCGATTTTTAAATTGTCGCCGAACAATCCCGATACGTATCCCGCCACGGAAGGTCCGCTTGTGCAGCCGATGTCGCCGCCGAGGGCGAGGAAGGAAAACATGGCGTTGCCGCCGTTTTTAATGCCTGCCGCCGCCAGCGAGTACGTGCCCGGCCACATCAGTCCCACCGAAAATCCGCAGAGCGCCATGCCGAACAGCGACAGTACCGCCGAGGGCGAAAACGCGATGATAAGGTAGGAAATCACGCACAGAACGCCACTCGCCGTCATGGCTTTTTTCAAATCGATTTTCTCGCCGAATTTGCCGTACAAAAGCCGCGAAACGCCCATGGTTACGCTAAACAGCGCCGGTCCGAACAAATCGCCCAGCGTTTTGGATACGCCAAGGCCTTTTTCGGCAAACGCGGAAGCCCACTGCGCCACGGCGGATTCCGCCGCGCCCGCGCCCAAGATGATAAAGAAGAAAAACCAGAACGATTTGCATTTTAAAAGACGGGGAACGCTCATGGACGGCGCGCCGTCTTCGGAGAGCGAGGCAAACGGCACGAACAGAAACAGAACGGCGTTCGCGGCGGGCAGAATCGCCCATACCAGCGTTAAAGCGCGCCAGTGCTGCGTGCCTGCCACGGCGAAAAACAGCGCGGAAAGCGAAATCACGCCCACGCTGCCCCAGCAGTAAAACGAATGCAGAAGGCTCATCGTTTTTGCCTTGTGCTTAGAGGGGCACGCTTCCACGATGGGGCTTACCACCACTTCCAGAAGTCCGCCGCCGATCGCGTAAAAGAGGACGGAAAGCAGCAAGCCGACAAACGGATCGGGCAGAACGCGCGGCAGAACGGTGAGAAGCACCAGCCCGACCGCCGCGAATACGTTTGCGAGAAACGCGCAGGCGCGGTAGCCGATTTTATCGACGAAAAACGCCGAGGCGAGGTCTACGCAAAGCTGCAGTAAAAAGTTGATGGTAATCAGCGCGGTGATTTTCGAAAGCGGTATGCCGTATTCGTTCTGAAACGTGATGAACAAAAGCGGCACGAACGTATTTACGATGCCCTGCACCACGTAGCCGCCGAACGAGGCGAAAAGGGTACTTTTAAAAGACTTGAATCTGCGCATTTTCGGATAAAAAACTCCTGATTTTCGTGTGATTTCAGGTTATTATAGCATAAAAGGAGTGAAAAATCAAGCCGAAAACAACGATTTCGGGGCGGATTTGCACGCGATTTCACCGATTTTTTGCGCTGTTTTTATGCTTTTTAACCGTTATTTGCTTTTCTAATCGCGAAAAAAATGCTATAATAGACGTATGAAACGCACTTATTTCAAAAAAACGAAAAAGCTGTTTACGGGGCTGAACGAAGAAAAAGCTTCGGGCTTGAGTTTTTCCGTGGCGATTGTGGCGCAGTACGTTTTTACGTTACTGTTTCTGATTGCGGCGCGGCTTTGCGGCGGATTGAAGGAGGGATACGAAAGCAAAGACTGGTTTTTGTATTTTTCTTATTTTATTCCGCAGGCGGCGTTCGCGGTTACCGCGTTCACGTATTTTTCGCGCACGGAGACAAGCGTGAAAGCGGTGGCGAAAAAGCCGCGGGCGATTTATTTCTGCATAGCGCTTACGTTGCAGCTGGGGCTGTTATCTCTTTCTTCGGTGAACGGGCTGTTTTTAAAATGGCTGGAAAGGTTCGGCTATACGCCCGCTTCGCCCGCCGTGCCTTCGATGAGCGGAGCGAAAATCATTCCTGCGCTGCTTTTCATCGCCGTGCTGCCCGCGTGCCTCGAAGAACTGTTTTTCCGCGGGATTGTGTTTCACGGCATGAAGAAATTCGGGAGCGTTGCCGCCGTGCTTGCAAGCGCCGCATTGTTTGCGCTGTATCATCAAAATCCCGCGCAGACGATTTATCAGTTTATCTGCGGGGCGTGTTTCGCGCTGATCGCTCTGCGCTCCGGCAGTATTCTGCCTACCGTGGTATCGCATTTCGTGAACAACGCGCTGATTCTGATTTTAGAGGCGTGCGGCATTTCAAGTTTTTCAATCGAAACGATGATTATTTTAGGCGTTTTATTTGCGATATGGGCAATATATTTGATTTTCTTCGATAAGAACATCGACGGGGCGGAGCCCGAAAAACGCGAAGAAATGCAGACGGTGGAAGCGGCGAAACCGAAAGCGGACGTGAAAGGGTTTGTGCTGTGCGCGCTGACGGGAATGGTTCTTTGCGCGATGAACTGGATAGCGGCGCTGCTGGCGTAAGGAGCGGAGAGAAATACGATGCAAAAAATACGCATTGTGGCGGTAGGAAAACTGAAAGAAAGTTTCTGGCGCGAAGCGGTGGCGGAATACGTAAAGCGGCTTTCGCGGTTTGCCGCCGTGGAGATTAAAGAACTTGCCGAGCGCGCGACGATAGAAGAGGAAGCGAAAGAAATTCTTGCCGCGTGCCGCGGGTATGTGATTGCGTTGGCGGTGGAGGGCGAAAAGCTTTCCAGCGAGGGGTTTGCCGCGCTTGTAAAGAAGCTGACGGACGAGGGGAAAGAGATTACGTTTTTAATCGGTTCTTCGTGCGGGCTGGCGGCGGAAGTGAAGCGGGCGGCGGATTTTAAACTTTCGTTTTCGGATATGACTTTGCCGCATCAGCTGATGCGGGTAGTGCTGTGCGAACAGGTGTACCGGGCGTTTATGATAAATGCCGGTTCCGTTTACCATAAATAACGGGGAGCGCGCCTGATAAACGGCGCAATACTTTGGCGTGCCGTTCTGCTTTTGAGCCGTTGTTCGTTTGCGAACTGCCCCTTTGTTTGAAAAATTTCGTGGGGCAATTTTTCAAACAAAAAAGAAAAGAAATCTTTTCTTCATCACCTCGCTATGTGAGGAGCAGACTGCCGAAGCTGCCTTAAAACGGCAGTTCGGCAAGAAAAGCCCCCAAGGGGAAGCTGCAAAGCGGCTATATTTTAACTGCCTGTTTGTTTAAAATTTCTTTATCGTAAAGGTAACTGCCCCTCACCACCTTGCTTCGCAAGGAGCCTCCCCCCAAGGGGAAGCCTTGACACAAGACACACATTTTTTAATATGCGCATATGTTGCGGGTATGGACGTATTTAAAGATGTGCAAAGCTTTTTCCGCTCTTCGCCCGGCGAAAAACGGGTGATAGGCAGAAGCCTTTTCGGCAGGGAAATTTATGCGATAAAACTCGGACACGGCGCGCCCGCGGGAATCGTTCAGTACGCGATGCACGGCAGAGAATTTATCACAAGCTATCTCGCGTTCGAACACTTCCGCCGCGGCGGCGTTTGCGGCAGCGTATGGTTTGTTCCGCTGGCAAACCCCGACGGCGCGATGCTTTCGGCGAAAGGGCTTGTTTCCGCGCCGAAAGAAAAGCGGGCGGAGCTGCTTGCTTTCAACGGCGGCAACAAAGATTTTTCGCTCTGGAAAGCCAACGGCAGAGGCGTGGATCTGAACGTGAACTTTGCGGCGGGCTGGGGGACGGGAAAAAGCAACGTGTTTGCGCCGGGCAGCGAAAATTACGTGGGAAAGGCGCCGTTTTCCGAACCCGAAACGCAGGCGCTGAAAGCGTTTACCGAAGAGGTAAAGCCCGATTACACCGTTTCGTTTCACACGAAGGGCGAAGAAATTTACTGGAGATTCCGTCAGAAAGGCATGCGCGCGTACCGCGATTACGCGTTGGCGAAGTCGCTTTCGTTTTCTACGGGGTATCCCCTCGGCGAGGCGGAGGGCAGCGCGGGCGGATACAAGGACTGGTGCATCGAAAAGGCGGGCATTCCCGCGTTTACGGTGGAAGCGGGGCGGGAAGAAGCGGCGCACCCGCTGGGTGCGGGAGAACTGAAAGACATCGTGCAAAAATGTAAAAACGCGATTGCGGATTTATCGTACTCGGTGAAGCGCGCGACGAGGTAGCGCGGAAAGAAAAAGCAGGACTATGAGCAAAAAGAGAAACAGGGAAGAAAAATTCATGCAGGCGGCGCTCCGTCAGGCGAAAAAAGGGCTGAAAGAGGGCGAAGTGCCCATCGGGGCGGTGGTTGTTTACGAAAACAAGGTGGTGGCGAAGGGATATAACCGCCGTTTGAAAAAGCAGCTTGCCAGCGCGCACGCGGAGATGATGGCGATTGACGGCGCGTGCCGGAAGTTTCATTCGTGGCGGCTGCCCGAAGGATGCGAACTGTACGTTACCTTAGAGCCGTGCCCGATGTGCATGGGGGCGGCGCTGAACGCGCGCGTGGACAGGCTGTATTTCGGCGCGAAGGAGCAGAAGGGGCATTCGCTGACGGGAGAACTTGCGGCGGCGAATCTTTTAAACCATACGACGGAAGTGCGCGGCGGGGTGCTGGAAGAGGAATGTTCGGGAATTCTGACGGAATTTTTCACCGCGTTGCGGGCGCGGCTGAAAGCGGAGAAAGAAGAAAGGGCGGAGCAACGGAAAAAACTTGCCGAAAACGAACAAATTTCACAAAATTGAGAAGAAAATCGTCAGCCGCCGTCAAATCGGTTGACGAAAGCGGCGAAATAATGTATGATATATAAAAAGAGGGAAGAACCGGGCTGTTTTTATGATTTGTTAAAAAACTTCGCGGGAGAATGCGAACGCGATCCGGCGGGAAAGCCGGCGGCGGGAGGATTTTTTTGCGGAGAGAAAAGAGGTAATATACAAAATGATAACTCACGGTAACGAAATCAAGTTGTTTTCGGGAAACTCGAACTTACCTTTGGCGCAAGCGATTGCGAAAAAGCTTAATACCGAGCTTGGCGGCATCGAAGTAACCACGTTTTCCGACGGCGAAATCAGCGTACACATCGAAGAAACGGTGCGCGGCAGAGATCTGTTCATTATTCAGTCCACCTGCTCGCCCGTGAACGATAACTTAATGGAACTGCTGATTATGATCGACGCGGCGAAACGCGCCAGCGCGGGACGTATCACGGCGGTGATTCCCTACTTCGGCTATGCGCGTCAGGACAGAAAAGCGCGTTCCAGAGACCCCATTACGGCGAAACTGGTGGCGAATCTGATTACGGCGGCGGGCGCCGACCGCGTTCTTACGATGGATTTGCACGCGGAACAGATTCAGGGATTCTTCGATATTCCCGTGGACAACCTTCTGGGCGGTCCCACGATTTACAATCATTTTGCGAAAGAGGGCAACATCGACGTTGTTGTGGCGCCCGATATGGGCAGCGTGAAGCGCGCGAGAAAAGTTGCCGAAAAATTCGGCGTGCCCATCGCCATCATCGATAAGCGCCGCCCCAAGGCGAACGTGATGGAAGTAATGAACATCATCGGCGACGTGAAAGGCAAGCGCTGCTTTATGGTGGACGATATGATCGATACCGCCGGCACCATCTGCCAGGGCGCGCAGGCTTTGAAAGACCTCGGCGCTACCGAAATTTATGCGGCGTGCACGCACGCGGTGCTTTCCGGTCCCGCGGTGGAACGGCTGGAAAAATCGCCGATTACGAAGCTTGTGATGCTGGACACCATTCATCTCCCCGAAGAGAAGATGAGAGAAAAATTCGAAGTGCTTTCCGTGGCGGATATTTTCGCGGCGGCAATCGAAAACGTGTACCTCGATAAACCGATGTCGAAACTGTACGACTGAGAGGATAAGAACGTTCGGTTTTTATCCGGCTGTAAAACGAAAGAGAATACGCCGTCGCCGTCTTTTATCTGCGCGCCGTCCGGGCGCGCATACCGGGGGCGGCGGTTGTTTTCTTTGAAGCGTTGGAGAAAGAAAAACGATGTATCTGATAGTGGGGCTGGGAAATCCCGAAAAGAAATACGAAAAGACGTTTCATAACATGGGCTTTATCGCGGCGGGAGACGCGGCGGAAAAGTTGGGCGTGAAATTTAAAAAGAAGGAGTGCGAAGCTTCGGTTGCCGAGGCGTTTATCGGCGGCGAAAAGGTGATTATCGCCCGCCCCGTTACGTATATGAATAATTCCGGGCGCGCGGTGAAGCAGCTGGCGGCAAAATACAAGGTGCCGCCCGAACACGTTGCCGTGATTTACGACGATTACGATTTGCCGAAAGGGAAAATCCGCATCCGCCCCGAAGGAAGCGCGGGCACGCACAACGGGATGCGCTCGGTGATCGGCGAGACGGGCTGGACGAACTTTCCGCGGATCAGGATAGGCATCCGCGACGCGGCGGTGAATATCCCCATCATCGATTACGTGCTTTCGGAAATCCGCAAGGACGATTACGATTTGTTTGCGGAAGCGTGCGGCAGGGCGGCGGACGCGGCGATTGCGTTTGCGGGCGGTACGAAGATTGAGGACGTGATGAATAAGTTTAACGGATAAGCGTGAGGATAGAGGAAAGACCTCGGCTGGGGCGCGCTTGGGGGCTTTTTATAAGGCTTTATACGATAATGTAACTGCCCCTTTGTTTGAAAAATTTCCAGTGGAAAATTTCAATCAAAAATGGGCTACGCCCCTCACCACCGCCCTAACGGGCAGAGCCTCCCCCCAAGGGGAAGCCGCGAAGCGGCTGAACATTTTTGCCGAAAAAAATGAAGTTCACTGAATTTTTTTTCAGGCAAGGGGAAGCCTTGACGCAAGGCTGAATTTAATTTGACCTCTATCGGCTCGCAAAGGCTCGCCACTTTACTTGCCGGGATTGCCTTGAAGCGGCAACCCGGCAAGGTTAAGCCCGAAGGGGAAAGCAAGATTTGTCGTTTCGTGCTCTCTACTTGCCGAGATTGCCTTCAAGCGGCAACTCGACAAGGCTAAACCCGAAGGGGAAAGCAAGGGATATAAAAAAGGCAATAAATAAAATTTGAATCGGTTTGTAACAATCCGTTATGAAACAGGCGAAGCCTGCCGGAAGGGAAGTCGGAATTAAGGCTGACAATTTTTGCCGAAAAACACATTAAAAGCAAACCTGTAAAATATAGGAAGAGTAAAAGATTGAAACAGGGATTTTTCAATGCCGCCAAAATCGGCGGCGATTACGAGAGATTTACGGAAGAAGTCCGTCGCGGTACGCCCGCGGCGGCTTTCGGCGTTTCTTCGGCGGTGAAATATCTGCTGGCTTCCGTCATCGGCTTGCCCGTTTTATACGTTACGGCGGACGCCGTTTCCGCGCGCGCGGCGGCGGAAAACATTTCCGTTTTGTCCGGGGAGAAAGCCGCGGTGATTACGGCGAAAGACGAGGTGCTTTCCTACCGCAAAGCGCTTTCGAAAGACGCGATGTTCCGGCGGATCGAGGGCGAATACGCGCTGAAAAACGGCTGCCGCGTTGTGGCGGCGGAGATTGACGCGCTGTTGCAGCTGTTCCCGAAAAAACTGCCCGTTCTGGTGCTGGAAGAGGGGAAAGAGGCGGATTTTTCGTCGTTGACTTCGCGGCTTGCGAATATGGGCTACACGCGCGTTTCCGAGGTGGAAAGCAAGGGCGCGTACGCGCTGCGCGGCGATATTTTAGACATTTTTCCCGTGGGCGAAGAGAATCCGGTGCGTGTGGATTTCTTCGGCGACGAAGTGGAAAAAATCAAGCCGTACGATATGGAAACGGGCAATCGGCTGGAGCCGAAAACCCGTCTGACGATTCTGCCCGCCGCCGATTGCTTTATCGCAAAAGACGAAATCGCGGGCGTGAAAGAGGTGCTGCGGGAAAGTCTGGCGGAGTTTACGACGCGCGAGAGTTACGTGCGGGCGAACACGATTGTTTCGGAACTGCTTTCGGGACTGGAGCAGGCGGAAGAGGACGGGAAAACGCGCGGCGACGAAGCGCTTTCCGCCGAGGAATTTTTGTTGCCGCTGCTTGGAAACAGCGGTTCGATATTCGATTTGCTGCCCGGAAACGCGGTGATCGTGTTTGACGAAAGCAAGACGCTGCGGGATAAGTGCGAGGCGATTTACAAGGAGTTCGAAGAGAGGTTTTCCCGACTGAAAGCGGGCGGGGAAGTTTTAAGCTTTTCGCACGGGCAGCTGATGGAAAAGCAGGCGTTTTACGACGGGCTGAAAAAATTCCGTCTCGCGGCGGTGCAGACGTTTACGGGAAATCCGTTTTTCTTTACGCCGTTGAAAATTTTCAATTTCCGCGTAACGCCCGTAAGCCGGTATCTGAACGCGGCGCCGCAGCTGATCACCGATTTGAAAAACTGGCTGAAAGGCGGGTATCGCGCGGTGCTGTTCTGCGGGAACGAAAACCGGCTGGCGAAGATGAGCGAAACGCTTTCGGACGCGTACGTACCCACGGAGCCGACCGCCGATTTCGACGCGCTGCACGCGGTGGGGCTGACGAGCGAGACGCTGGATAAAGGCTTTATTCTGCACGAGGCGAAGTTTGTGGCGATAGGCACGGGCGATTTGTACACGAAGCCCGTGGAGCAGAAGCGGGTGAAGCGCCGCCGCGGCGATTTGTTTACGGCGCCCGAAGTGGGCGACTACGCGGTGCACGAAACGCATGGCGTGGGGCGCGTGATCGGCACGAAAAAGATAGAGACGACCGACGGCACGAAAGAATACGTCGCCCTCGAATACAAGGACGGCGACACGCTGTACGTGCCCGTGGAGAATATGGACTCGCTTTCGAAATACGTGGGCGGGGACAAACCGCCGCTGAGCAAGATAGGCGGGGCGGAATTCGAACGGGTGAAGGCGCGCGTGAAAGCCTCCATCAAGAAAATGGCGTTCGACCTGAAAGCGCTGTATGCGGCGCGCGCGGAAAACCGCGGCTATGCGTTCCCCGAAAATCAGGCGTTCATGAGCGAATTCGAAGAGGCTTTTCCCTACGAGCTGACGCCCGACCAGGCGGACAGCGTGGCGGAAATCAAGGCGGATATGTGCAGCGGAAAGGTGATGGACCGTCTGCTGTGCGGCGACGTGGGATTCGGAAAAACCGAAGTGGCGTTCCGCGCGGCGTATCTGTGCATACTGGGCGGCAAACAGGCGGCGCTGATGTGCCCCGGCACGGTGCTTTGCAATCAGCATTACGATACCGCGCTGAAACGCTTCGAACCGTTCGGGGTGAAAATCGCCGTGCTCAACCGTTTCGCTACGCCGAAAGAAACGAAAGCCACGCTGGACGGGCTGGCGGACGGTTCCATAGACTTCGTGATAGGTACGCACAGACTGTTGTCGGCGGACGTGAAATTCAAAGATCTGGGGCTGCTGATTCTGGACGAGGAACAGCGATTCGGCGTGGAGCACAAGGAAAAAATCAAACATCTGCGCAACAATATCGACTGCCTGACGATGACGGCGACGCCCATTCCGAGAACGCTGCATATGTCTCTGACCGGAATACGGGACATTTCGACGATACGCACGGCGCCGCGAGAGCGACTTCCGGTACAGACGTATGTGGCGGAAGAGACGGAAACGCTGATCCGCGACGCGTGCATACGGGAATTATCGCGGGACGGGCAGGTGTTTATTTTGTACAACCGCGTGGAAAGTATTTATACGTTTGCGGCGAAAGTGGCGGCGATCGTGCCCGAAGCGAGAATTTCGGTGGCGCACGGGAGAATGGACAAGACCGTGCTGGAAAACAACGTGTACGATTTTTATTCCGGCAAAAGCAACGTGCTTGTTACCACCACGATTATCGAAAACGGCATCGACCTGCCGAACGCGAACACGCTGATCGTCATCGATTCCGAACGGCTGGGCATTTCGCAGCTGTATCAGCTGCGGGGGAGAGTGGGGCGCGGCTCGCGCCTTGCGCACGCGTACTTTACATATAAGGCGGAGCGGGTGATGACGGAGAACGCCGCCGAGCGGCTGAAAGCCATTATGCAGTTTACCGAGCTGGGCAGCGGCTACAAGCTGGCGATGCGGGATCTGGAAATCCGCGGCGCGGGGAACGTGCTGGGCGCGGAGCAGCACGGGCATATGGATAAAGTGGGCTACGAGCTGTACGCGAAACTTTTAAAAGAGGAACTGACGGGCGAGACGGAAGAGGAAGTGGAGCTGGACGTGCGCACGGACGCGTATATTCCCGAAAAATACGTGGAATCTTCGGCGGGCAGGCTGGATACGTACAAGCAGATTGCGGAGATACGTTCGGTTGCCGATTACAAGCGCGTGTATTCTTCGCTGAAAGAAGTGTACGGCGACCCGCCCGCGGCGGTGGTGAACCTTCTGGTGATTGCGGCGATGAAGGCGTACGCTTCGCGGCTGGGCGTGAAAAAAATCTGCGCGGCGAAAAAGTTCGGTTCGCTGGAATTTTCGGGTATGGAAAAGCTGGGCGCGCCGGGCGTGCAGGCGGCGATGGAAAAATACGCGGGAAGAATCAGACTGAACATGTCGGTGGCGCCCGTGATAGAATTCGCGATTGCGGGGCAGCCGGTGGAAGTAATGGCGGAGATGACGAAATTTCTGAAATTTGCTTCGCAGGGCGGCTGACGGAGAAAAAACGGGGCGTTGCCGCCGCGGCGGAGCGGGCGGGACGGAAAAAAATCGGGAATTTTACGTGATTTTCATCCGATTGCAACGAAATTTTATTAAAAAACGGTTGCATTTTGCGCCGAAAGAGGTTATAATAGAAACTGACTATAAATACGTCTTTGCGATTTTTCGCGCGTTTTACGGCGGAAAAAAGCGGAGGCGAAGTTTCAACGCCATACGGAGTGAAAAAATGAACTCTAAAAAACAATTTGGAAAAACGGTGAGAAATACGGCTGCGGCGCTTTTGTGCCTTGCGTTTGCGGGGACTGCCGCGGGGTGCGATTCCCTGATAGGAACGGACAACGAAGCGGATATGTCGCGCGTGATCGCCGAAGTGAACATCACGAAAGAAAAAGATTTCGCCGAAGGCGGAAAGTATGCCGCGTATAAAGACGTGGTGGGCGAAAGCAACGGCAAAATTTACAAGCGCGATCTGGTTTCGGCTTTTCTTTCTTCCGGCTATTCTTCGGTGCAGAACGGCGCCACGTACAAAGATACGTTCAACAAGCTGGTGGAAACGCTGGTGACGCGGAAAATTACCGTGCAGTATTCGATGGCGTATTTCCTGGACACGGACGAATTTTCGGTGCAGGGGTACAACGATTACATCGCGGCGCAGAAAGACGAGCTGAAAGACGTGGAAGAAGAAAAGCGCGCGCAGATTTTAACGCTGAAATACTTCCTGACGGACGGCGGAACCGCCGCCGAGGACGACAACGAATACGACCGCGCGGTGTACTCTTTGAAGAAAGCCGTGAATTCCTCGCTGGATTCTTCGGAAACTTCGTTTATGCGTTCTTCGGACGATACGTCTTCGGACGAGATTACGGGTGCGGACAGCGCGCGTACGCTGCCGACCGGAATCAACACTGAAAAGGACGATTATTACACGGAAAATTACGACATTTACACGGGGTATAACACGCCCGATTCGTGCGGGGAATACGAAAAACAGAAAAACTCCACGAGATATTCGCGCCGCGCCGCGTACAATCAGTTTATCACGAATCTTGTTTCGAACGGACTGATTTCGAGCGAGACGACGGAAACGACGGATTTCATGACGCTGGATTATTTTTACGTAGAGCTTTTATCGCAGCTGGAACAATCGATGATTTCGAAGTTTTCGGACGCGGTGGACGAAAAGGCGGGCGCTTCGCTGACGGCGGATAAGGTGAAGAAGCTGTATGAAGAAGAACTTGCCGCGCAGAAGAAGAAATACGACGAATCGCTGAGCGATTTCGAATCGGACATCGGTTCGCTTTCGGCGACGAAATTCGTGCTTTACGCGCCCGAAAAGGCGGCGAGCGAGGAAGGAAAATATCGCTACGGCTACGTGTACAACATTCTGCTGCCTTTCTCGGCGACGGATACGCAGCGCATTTCCGCTTACAAGAACGACGCGGACAAGGCGACGACGGACGAGGAAAAGGCGGCGCGTATGGAAACGTACTACGCGGAGCGCGCGAAGGCGGCGGATAAGATTATCGCCAAAGATCAGCGCACCGGCTGGTTCTCGAACGACGACGCTTCGAACTATGCGGAAGAGAAGGACGGCAAGTGGTACTTCTTCAATAAATACACGGGCAACACGAAGCGTTACGAAACGGCGACGCATTACGCTTCTTCGATTGCGTTCGACGGCAGCGTGGATACTTCGGCGGACGGGAAAATCAAGAGCGTGAACGTGAACAAGGACAAGACGATTCTGCCGTTCGTGAACAACGTGCTGGAAACGATGCTGGGGGTAACGACTCCCGCGACGGCGCTTGCCACGTACAAGAGAACGCCTTCGGCAAACGCGAAGAACGATTTCGACTGGCAGGATTTCATGCTGCTGAAAGGAAAGGCGGACGTGGGAACGGGCGTTGACCTCGGAACGTATTTCGCGGATACGGAATCGAAGCAGTATAAGGCGGTAACGGCGGTGAACGAGCTTGTGTTTGCGTACGGCACCGACCCCGGTATGCTGAACAGCTATATCGGCTATACGGTAACGCCCACGTGCGACGAAACGTTCGTGAAAGAATTCGCGTATGCGGCGAAGGAAGCCGTGGCGGGCGGCGTAGGCACGTATACCGTGTGCCTTACCGATTACGGCTGGCACATCATGTATTGCAACTACGTGTACGAAGCGGGCAACGTGTACGGCACGGCGGATGAGATTTTCTCGGAAGCGAATATGGAAAACGGCGAATATAAAGAAGATACGTTCGCGAGATATTTCTACGACTCCGTGAAATCGAAACTGGACGAAAGCAGCACGATTGTGCAGGAAAGAATGCTTGCCGATTACAACACGGAAAACGCCGTAACCAAGTACACGGCGCGGTATCAGGATTTGCTGGATATGGACAGCAGTAACTGACGAAAATAAAATTCTGCATCGAAAACGCTTTCCGGAAATTTCCGGAAAGCGTTTTTCTTCGGGCGTTGTTCCAAGGCGCTTCCGATTGTTTTTTTGAAATGGCGGGCGGCGGCTTGCGTGCGGTTTTGAAGAGGACGGTTCGGGAAAACGTCGGGCGGCGGGGCAGAGCCGCTTTTGATTGTTTTTTTCGGACACGGCGTCGTTTTTCGGGGCGGGATTGCGGGAGAAAAACGGATGGAAAGGAAAGTATAAATTTTGTCATTCGGGGTATACTGAATACAAATGATACTGCGAGGCGGGGATATATGTCCCATCAAAGGCGAATACAAAATAGTGGATTATAACGGAAAGCTGCACGGCAGGGCGTTTGCGGACGCGGGGTATACCATGCCGAAGCTGTCGGGAAATCTGGTGTACGAATATTCGTAAAGAAAATTGAATATTGAACAGGGAAATGCCGCGCTGAAACTACGCGGCATTGAGTTTGGTTTTTTTGGAGGAGGTGGAACTGTGGCGAAAAATAGAACGGCGGCGCAAGGGGGACTGCCCCTCATCACCGCCGCTATGCGGCAGAGCAAGCCGCCGTGTTTGCCGTAGGGCGGCAAACACGGCAAGAAAAGCCCCTCAAGGGAAGGCCTTTGAAATAGGCTGACAATTTTTGCCGAAAAAAATGAAGTTTGCTGAATTTTTTTCAGGCAAGAGGGGTAGCCTTGAATAAGGAATTATATAAAATGAAAAAGCCGGCGGGAAAACTTCCCGTCGGCTGAAATTTTAAAGTGAAAATCCGCCTGTGCCGCACCCCGAAAAGGTGAAACCCGCTTTCTCGCAGGTGGGTGCTCTGTCGGTCGGCTTCGGGCTTTCCGTTTTGCTCAACAGCCGTCTACGCGGGTTGAAACAGACCTTGCCTATCCGCCCGAACGCAAGCTCCCGTATAATAATTGTGGATTACGTTTTTCCGGACTCCGTACACCGCAGACTTCCCGTATATTATAAGGGATTTTCGGCGGGATGTCAAGAAAACGGCGGAGAAAATGAAAGGAAAATCGGATTTTTTTCGAAATCGGCGGAAAATTGCGCGCGCGGAAGAAAATTTTGAGATTAGTTTTCGTATATCCGCCGAAAGTATTTGCTTTTTTTCGATAAAAACATTAAAATAGAAGAGTATAAATGCGCCGTTTTCTGTTTTTTGCAAAAAACGGTAGTTTCAGGAGAAAATTTTTTATGGCTGTTACGGGTGAAATCAAAAAAACGACGGTGGAGTTTTCCGACTTCGGAAAGTACGAAAACCAAATCGTTACCATTAAAGGCACGGTGCACAACATACGCATGATGTCCGACTTTGCGTTCGTGATTCTGCGTACGGCGCGCGAGACGGTGCAGTGCGTGTATTCCGAAGAGTTTTCTTCGTACCGCATGCCGCCGGAACTGAAAGAGGAATGCGCCGTGAAGGTTACGGGCAAAGTTGTGGCGGGCGAGACGCGCGAGGGGACGAAGCGCTATGAGTTGCAGATTCACGACGTGGAAATTTTATCGCACCCCGCGGCGATTTCGCCGGTGGTGATTACGAAAAAACAGGTGCAGTGCGATTTGAACACGAATCTCGATTACCGCCCCGTAACGCTGCGCAACCCCCGCGAACGCGCGATTTTCAAATTGCAGGAAGGCATTCAGCGCGGCTTCCGCGAATTTTTAACGTTGCAGAATTTTACCGAGGTGCACACGCCGAAGATTAATTTTGCGGGCGCCGAGGGCGGCACGAACGTTTTCAAGCTGGATTACTTCGGAAAGCAGGTGTATCTGGCGCAGTCGCCGCAGCTGTACAAGCAGGCGCTTGTGGGCGTTTACGAACGGGTGTTTGAAATCGCGCCCGTGTTCCGCGCGGAACATCACGATACTTCGCGCCACCTGAACGAATATATTTCGATGGATTTCGAAATGGGCTTCATCGATTCGTTTGAGGACATCATGAATATGGAAACGGGCGCGCTGAAATACATCATGAATCTGTTGAAAACGGAATACGCGAACGAAGTGGCGCTGCTGCATGCGGATATTCCCGAAATCACAGAGATTCCCGTGATTAAATTCATGGACGCGAAGCAGGTGATTATGAAGCAGTTCAAGTATCAGCCGACCGACATGAAAGACTTCGACCCGGCGGAAGAAGAGATGCTTGGAAAATACGCGAAAAAGAAATTCAATTCCGATTTCATTTTCGTTACGCATTATCCTTCGAAGAAGCGCCCGTTCTATACGATGGACGACCCGGAGGACCCCGAATACACGCTTTCGTTCGATTTGCTGTTCCGCGGGCTGGAAATTACTTCCGGCGGGCAGCGCGTGCACGATTACAACGAGCAGGTGGAGAAGATGAAGCGGCTGGGCATGGACCCCGCGCAGTTTGAAACCTACCTGATGCTGCATAAATACGGCGCGCCCCCTCACGGCGGACTGGGACTGGGGCTGGAACGGCTGACGATGCACCTGTTGGGATTTAAAAACGTGCGCGAAGCGACGATGTTCCCCCGCGATATTAACCGCGTTACGCCGTAAAAAACGGCGTTGCGGACAGGCAGAACGCGGACTTGAAACAGGGGAGAGCGCGGCGACGGGCGCGCGGGAAGAGGTGAAAAAAGTAATTAAAGTGAAAGATCTTTGCTGCGCGCTGTGCTGCGAGCGGCTTTCGGAGGCGCTGGAACTGAAAGACGGCGTGCTGAAGGCGAGCGCGGACAAGAAGAAAAACGCGGTGTTTGTGGAAACGCTTTCTTCCGTGAGCGACGAATTTTTGCGCGCCGCGGTGGAAAAAGAGGGCTTCGAAGTGCTCTCCGTGGAAAGGCGCAGGGGATTGTTTTGCTGAAAAAATCCCGACGGCGGGAAGCGCGGCGCCGATGACGGCGCGCTACGGTGCGTTTCACATAAAAAATCAGAAAAACGCTTTGGAGAAAAGAGTATGGCAGGCTACAAAAAAGTAGACACATCGCTGAATTTCGCGGAACGCGAAAAAGAAGTGGTGAAATTCTGGAACGAAAATCACGTGTTTGAAGAAAGCGTGAAAAAGAACGAGGGCAAGGAAGAATTTTCCTTTTACGACGGTCCGCCCACGGCAAACGGCAAGCCGCATATCGGGCATATTTTAACGCGCGTGATGAAAGATATCATTCCGCGCTACCGGACGATGAAGGGCAAGCACGTTTTAAGAAAGGCGGGCTGGGATACGCACGGGCTGCCCGTGGAACTGGAAGTGGAGAAAAAACTCGGCTTCGACCACAAAACGGAAATCGAGGCGTACGGCATCGAGCCGTTTATAAAAGAGTGCAAAAAGTCCGTATGGAAGTACACGGAAGAGTGGAAGGAAATGTCCGACCGCGTAGGGTACTGGTGCGATATGGACAACCCTTACGTAACGTATCACGACGATTACATCGAATCGGAGTGGTGGGCGCTGAAAACGATGCACGAGAAGGGGCTTTTGTACAAGGGGCATAAGATTGTGCCTTACTGCCCGCGTTGCGGCACGGCGCTTTCTTCGCACGAAGTGGCGCAGGGCTATAAGGACGTGAAGCAGAAAACCGCGTTCGTGAAATTCAGAGTGAAGGGCGAAAAGAATGCGTATATTCTCGCCTGGACGACGACGCCCTGGACGTTGCCTTCGAACGTGGCGCTTTGCATGCACCCCGATTACGAATACGTGCGCGTGAAAATGAACGAAAACGGCGAGGAATACATTCTTGCCGAAGGGCTTCTGACGGCGACTCTGGGCGCGGCGGAAGGCGTTACGGACGCGGACGGAAACGTTTCGGGCGGCTATAAAATCATCGGCAAAAAGAAGGGCAGCGAATACGAACATACGGCGTACGAACCGTTGTATCCGTTCGGCAAAGACGTGTTTAAATTCCGCGAAGAGGCGTACTACGTGGTGAACGATACGTACGTAACTTTAACGGACGGCACGGGCGTGGTGCACATCGCTCCCGCGTTCGGCGAGGACGACTACCGCGTAGGCAGAAAGTACAATCTGCCCGTGGTGCAGCTCATCGACGAAGAGGGCAAATTCCCCGCGGGCTGCGGGTTCCTTACGGGACTGCACGCGCAGGAGGCGGACGAGAAAGTGCTTGCCGACCTGAAAGAGACGGGAAAACTGCTGAAATCGGTGGAAATTCTGCACTCCTATCCGTTCTGCTGGCGGTGCGATACGCCGCTCATCTACTATGCGCGTTCCAGCTGGTTTATCAAAGTAACGGCGGTGAAAGACAGACTGATTGCCGCGAACCGTTCGGTGAACTGGATGCCGGAGACGATTAAGGAAGGGCGCATGGGCAACTTCCTGGAAAACGTAATCGACTGGGGCTTATCGCGCGACAGATACTGGGGCACGCCGCTGCCCGTATGGGTATGCGAAGATTGCGGAGAAATTACCGTAATCGGTTCGAAAGCGGAACTGAAAGAAAAATGCGGGGTGAAAGGCGACATCGAGCTGCATCGCCCGTATCTTGACAACCTTACCTGCAAATGCGGCAAGTGCGGCGGGAAGATGAAACGCACGCCGGAAGTGATCGACTGCTGGTTCGATTCCGGTTCGATGCCGTTCGCGCAGTATCATTATCCGTTTGAAAACGCGGATTTGTTCCATGAAACGTTCCCCGCGGACTTCATTTCGGAAGCGGTGGATCAGACGCGCGGCTGGTTCTATACTCTGCTGGTGATTTCCACGATTCTGTTCGACCGCGCGCCGTTTAAAAACTGCATTGTTTTGGGACACGTGAACGACAAAAACGGCGTGAAGATGAGCAAGCACAAGGGCAACGTGGTGGACCCGTTCTCCGTGCTGGATAAGCAGGGGGCGGACGCGGTGCGCTGGTATTTCTATACCTCTTCGGCGCCCTGGATTCCCTCGCGTTTCTACCCCGAAGCGGTGAGCGAATCGCAGCGGAAATTTATGGGCACGCTGTGGAACACGTATGCGTTCTTCTGCCTGTACGCGGACATCGACAAATACGACCCTTCGAAGTTCGATCTGAAAAAATGCAAGCTTTCGCTGATGGACAAGTGGGTGCTTTCAAAGCTGAACACGCTTGTGAAAACGGTGGACAAAGGGCTTGAAAATTACGAAATTACGGAGAGCGCGCGGGCGATTCAGGAATTTACAGACGAACTTTCCAACTGGTACGTGCGCCGCGGCAGAGAACGCTACTGGGGCAGCGAAATGACGGAGGACAAAGCCGCCGCGTACACCACGCTGTGGCACGTATTGTACACGCTTTCGCTGATAGCGGCGCCGTTTACGCCGTTCATCGCGGAGGAAATGTACCAAAATCTCGTGCCGAATTTCTTTAAGAACGCGCCGGAATCCGTGCATCTTTGCTCCTTCCCCGAAGCGGACGAAAAGGCGATAGACAAAGAACTGGAAGCGGGCATGGAAGCGGCGATGAACGTGGTGAACCTCGGAAGAGCCGCGCGCAACGGCGGAAACGTGAAAAACCGTCAGCCGCTTGCGAAAATGTTTGTGGTTACGCCCGGAAACGTTACGCTTTCGGACGGACTGAAAAAAATCGTGCTGGACGAACTGAACGTGAAGGAGTACGACGAGGCGAACGACGCGGACGAATTCATTTCGTATAAACTGAAGCCGCAGCTGAAAACGCTGGGACCGAAGTACGGCAAGAAGCTGGGCGTAATTTCGGCGTTCCTTGCGAAGTGCGACGGAAAAAAGGCGAAAGAGGTGGTGGACGCCGTGAGAAACGGCGGAACGTATACCTTGGAAAGCGATAAGGAAATCGTGCTGGGCGAAGAAGATCTGCAGATTTTTACGGAGAGCAAATCGGGCTACGTTTCCGCGTGCGACAAGGGATATACGGTGGCGCTGGATACCTTCCTGACGCCGGAACTCATCCGCGAGGGGTACGAAAGAGAAATCGTATCGAAGATACAATCGCTGAGAAAGGAAGCGGGCTTCGAAGTAACCGACCGCATTTACGTGTATTATACGGCGGCGGACGGCATGGCGAAGAGCGTGCTTGCCGAAGGGAAGTTTGCTTCCGACGTGCTGGCGGCGGCGGTGAAAGAATCGTCGGGCGAGAGCGGTTACACGAAAGAAGCGGATATTAACGGCGAAAAAGCGACGTTGACTTTGGTGAAAGCGGAATGAAAATCGCGCGGGACTGGAAAGATTATTCCGTAATCGCCACGGGCGACGGATATAAGCTGGAGCGGTGGAAAGACGTGTATCTGCTGCGCCCCGATCCGCAGGCGATATGGCACGCGCAGACGGATATGTTTGCGTATCCGAAGCTGAACGCGTACTATAAGCGCAGCGAGAAAGGGGGCGGCGGCTGGACGATTTTAAAGCCGTTTCCGCCGGAGTGGAATATCTCGTACGAAAAACTCGGTCTGACGTTTAAAATCAAGCCGATGGGGTTCAAGCACACGGGGCTTTTCCCCGAACAGGCGGTGAACTGGGAGACGATGCACGAACTGATTTCGCGGCGGAAAGCGGCGGGAAAGGACGTGAAAGTTTTAAATCTGTTTGCCTATACGGGCGGCGCGACGGTTGCTTGCGCGAAAGCGGGGGCGAGCGTTACGCACGTGGACGCGGCGAAAGGCATGGTGGAGCGCGCGGGCGAAAACGTGCACCTTTCCGGCATAGAAACGGGCGTGCGGTATATCGTGGACGACTGCTTCAAGTTTGTGCAGCGGGAAATCCGCCGCGGGAACAAATACGACGCGATTATCATGGACCCGCCCTCGTACGGGAGAGGTCCGAACGGAGAAATGTGGAAAATCGAAACGGATTTATACGATTTCGTGGCGTTGTGCGCGAAGGTGCTTTCGGACGATCCGCTGTTTTTCCTCATCAATTCTTACACCACGGGGTTGCAGCCGATGGTGCTTGACAACATATTGCAATTAACGCTCGGCGCGGCGCTGGGAAAAGAAAAATTCGGCGCGGGTAAAACGGACGCGTACGAAGTGGGCGTCGCCACGGAGGAGGGGATTTCTCTGCCCTGCGGCGCGGGAGGTATTTACGTATATGGCGGAAGATAAAATCGGCTCGGAAACTTGGAAAAACGCGGAAGTCGCGGGCGCGGAAGAAACGACGGCGGGCGCGGCGGTTGCCGCGGGAACGGACGAAGCGGAAAAGCAGGCGTCGGAAGCGGAAAAAATCGCCGCGGAAAAGGGCTTGCATATCTTATACGAGGACAATCATATCATCGTGGCGCTGAAGCCGCAGATGCTGGGTTGCTGTCCGGACGAGAGCAAGGACGACAATCTGTTCGACAAAATCAAAGAGTACGTTAAAGAGGCGTATAAAAAGAGCGGCAACGTGTACCTCGGACTGGTGCACCGCCTGGACAGACCCACGGGCGGCGTGATGGTGTACGCGAAAACTTCGAAGGCGGCGGCGCGGCTTTCCGAGGGCATGCAGAAAGGCGATTTCGAAAAGAAATATCTTGCGGTGCTTGTGGGCGAAGTGGAAGGCGAGCGGGGCACGCTGACGAATTATCTGAGAAAAAATACCGTGAACAACATGGTGTATATCTGCACTCCCTCGGAGGACGGGGCGAAGTATGCGGAGCTGGATTATAAAGTGCTTGACGTGAAAAACAAGCTGACGCTGGCGGAAATTCGCCTGCATACGGGCAGGACGCATCAGATACGCGTGCAGACGGCGGGGATTTCTCACCCCGTGTACGGGGACATGCGCTACGGCGGCGCGACGGCGAAAAAAGGAAAGCTGGCGCTGTTTGCGTATTCGCTTTCGTTCACGCATCCCGTTACGAAAGAACGGCTGAAGTTTGTGGCGCTTCCGCCCGACGAACTGCCGTGGAAAAATTTCGACGTGGAAAATCTTGCTGGGCTGAAAGAGAAAAACGCGTAAGACGCGGGAAATCCGGCAAAGTTAGGTTTCGTCCGATTAAAAAAAGATGAAAAAAGGGCGAAAACATACAGAAAAAACGCGTTTTTCGCTAAATTGATATTATACAATGGACTTGCCAGTAAACGGTGAGCCCATTTTTTTATTGCTCGCAAGTAGGTTT
>ERZ808270.204-NODE-204-length-37197-cov-33.816650_pt1 | contig 37197 bp, 20 predicted proteins | sample MGYA00521082_ERZ808270 | MGnify/ENA primary metagenome ERZ808270 (study PRJEB31516, sample SAMN03275594) | gut metagenome | biome: mammalia-associated habitat; material: feces | host: Papio cynocephalus | place: Kenya | collected 2012-07-27 ... | reverse complement strand
CCAGACAAGCCCAGCAACAAAGAGGCTAATATCATCTTTTTCATTGTTCAAAATTCATTGTTCAAAATTGTTGTTGTTATTTTTGTTATTAATTGTTTGGTGCAAAAGTACAAAAAAAGGAAGACATAGTATTTGCTGCATGTTTCAAAAATTTTGCGATTTGCAAATTATTCTTCTTAAGTAGGCTTGAAATACCTATTTTTTCTAAAGAAATGTAAAAAAGCAAGTAGCCGCTTTCTATTATAAAGTTCATGCCAGACTGTTCTTGCAACATAAGAAAGCAGTTCTTGCAACATAAGAAAGCCGTTCTTTCCGATTGCTGACAGCTGTCGGCATTTCTGCAAGCAGCTGCTTGCAAGTCTGCTGGCAGCTGCTTGCAGACTTGTAAACAGCTGCCAAAGATTAAATAACTCTAATTCTTTAGGGCATAAGAACCAATCTGTCTGATTATTATGTATATTTGCATAAATAATTAAAACTAGAAAACTATGGACTTTAAGCCAGTCGAGGAAGTATGACGAGGAGAAACTATGGGCAAAACTACAGGAATATTTCAAGACAGAACGCTATATTACCCTCAAACTGATGTGCAATCAGTTCGGATTGAGTCGTTATACTGCACAAAAATGGCTCGATTTATTCATTTCGGAAGGGCGTATCATCAAGGACGGAGCCCCTCATTCGCCCATTTATTTCCCTGCATAGCAAGCAGTTACAAGGAAATAACAAAAAAAAATAGGCGTGGTAGCAAGTGGAAGGAAATGGAAGGAAAAAACAAGTTACTACCACACCGTATTCCTCTATCAGTCAGACAGTTAAATACCAGCGTGGTAGCAGTGGTAGCAAATTTAAGAAAAAAAATTATCGTAATGCAATATAATCTTCCAAAAGAAATGGGATGACACCGACATATACGACTCCATCATCATCCACCCACATCTTCTGATTACCATCCAATACAACTATCTTCTTAAAGAAGTCACCTGTATTATGAAGCGAAAACGTTTCTTGCTCTTTCTTTTCTATCGTATCCACGTTTAGGGCAGACTGGATATAAACTTTCTCGTTACCTATGTTAACAACAAAATCTATCTCATATTGGCATTTCTTACGCTTACCTTCTATGTTCCTTTCTACCTCCACAACACCAACATCCACATTATACCCCCTATGAACAAGTTCATTGTAAACCATATTTTCCATAAGATGCGAACGTTCCTGTTGACGGAAGTTGAGCTTGGCATTTCTCAATCCTAAATCAACCGCATAATACTTTTGGATTGTATTAAAATACTTTCTACCTTTGACATTATACCTTTTAGCACTACTAAAAAGGAATGCATCCTCTAGATAATCCAAGTACATTTTAATGGTATGATCAGATGTTGATTTGTCTAACAAAGATGCCGCAGTGCATGCCAACCTATGCGGATTCGTAAGGGAACCTACAGACGATGAGAGAGCATCAACCAATGCACTTAAAACAACATCATCCTTGAGCTTATACCTTTCCACAATATCTTTCATATATACATTCGCAAAGAGGTCTTGAAGATACTTTACCTTTTCATGCTCATTTGGCTCCAAAACGGCCAAAGGCATTCCGCCATACATAAGATATTGCTCCAGCGCATCAGCTTTCTCCAGTCTGGAAAAAGCGAGAAACTCACCAAAAGACAATGGAGAGACTTTTATTTCGCTTCCACGGTCACGAAAATTGGTGACAATGTCCTTTGATAACATTTTGGAGTTAGATCCTGTCACATAGACATCGAGATTGGGACGAGACATCAAATCGTTCAGCACGTCATAGAACGTAGTAAAAAGCATATCCTTGTCCTCCTCCGGGACCAAAGCCTCGTCTATATCAGCAATCTTCACCTTATACGACAATTGGATTTCGTCAATCATCACATAATATTTTTTTTGGAGGTCTTTTGTTTGTCCTATTACATAGTCGTAGAGTTGGTTAGGATTTCTAAACTTGATGTTAGACTTCCTATCCAACGCTAGCTCGACAAAGCTATCTTCACTTACTCCTTCTTCTATCAATTTTTGCTTGAAAAGGGTATTGAGAAGATAAGATTTGCCACAACGCCTAATACCAGTAATGATCTTAACCTTGCCATTCCATCTTTTCTGCATGAGCTGCTTGATATACTCATTTCTTTCTATTACCATAGTAACATTATTCGTTTAAAGCCTATTCCACTGCAAAAAAAGGTGGAATTCCACCCATTTTTGTAGTGCAAAGATACGAATTTATTAATAAACAAACAAACATCACTGCAAAAAAAAGTGGATTTCCACCCATTTTTGCAGTGAAACTAAGGGAAACAGGTAAATCCTATCTAGAGTTTATGTAATGATAATCCCGAAACCGCCTAGGCGGTTTCGGGATTATAAAGTTGTATATCATCATTTATTTAAAGAGATGTGGAACGAATTCCTTCAGGCATCTTCTCCAGGTAAGCCACTCATGATGAGTGCCTGGGGATACATACACATCTAGCTTGACGCCAAGGTCTTTCAACTGCTGCGCCATCTTCTCCGTACCGAAGTTCTCCTCGGAACCACAACCCATAAACATATAATGGATGTCCTGATTGAATTTCTCTGAATTGGCGAAGGCACCATTGAAGGCGGTCTTCACATCCACACCAAACAAGGCACCACTAAAGGTACCGAAGGCTGAGAACATATCCATATTGTTGAGCACCGTGTTGAAGGTCTGGCAACCGCCCCACGACAGTCCTGCCATCGCACGATGGTCACGATCTGTATAAGTGCGGAAGGTTTTGTCCACCATCGGAATCAAGTCCTTGATGATGACATCATAGAATGTGGCACCATACTTATTTCTCTCCTCATCCACGTTCTTGCCAGGACGAGCCACAAAAGGTTGCTTCACATCGCCACTCTCCATCACCACAATCATAGGCTCAGCCTTGCCTGCGGCGATAAGATTGTCCATGATGTGCTGCATCATGCCCTGATGGCTCCAACCCGTCTCGTCCTCGCCCATGCCGTGCTGCAGATAGAGCACAGGATAGCGCTTGGTGGTACTGGTTTCATATTCGGCAGGCGTATAAACCATCGCTCTGCGGAACTTGCCCTGCGATGCGGCATAGTAAGATACCGAACGAACCTGACCTTGCGCCACACCCTGCTGCGGACGATAGTAGTTGCCCTCCTCGCCTTCTGGCACTTCCAAGCCTCCAGCCTCTCGGCAACAACCGAAGTAGGTCTCGCTGGCAGGGTCAACCACCTGCACGCCATCCACATTCAGGAAATAATAGTGGAAGCCCACCACCAATGGATCGCTCACACCGTACCAGTCGCCATCCAAGTCTTTCTTCATCGGATATTTCTTGCCGCAGATGTCGAAAATCACCTGCTTAGCCTCTGGCGCATGAAGCTTCACGTATGCTCGGCGGTCCTTATCCACACGAGGATAGTTGCTGTCGGGAATGATGCCGAGCAAAGAGAGCATCATGTTGGCGTAACGCTTTCCCATCGTGCGATAACTCTCGGCGATGAAATGCAAGCCGTCGCCACGTTGAGGGCATCCCTTGGAAGAGATGACGTGAGCGGTAGGAATCGTCTTGGCGATGTCATCCACCACAGCGATGTGCTGCCAGCAATGTCCACCCATATCCTGCTGTACGGTCTCGCCCACGAGCAGAGGCACATCCTCAGCCTTCAGGTTCAAATCTTTGAGGATGTCGTTATAGACGGTCTTCACACGGTTAGGCCAATTAGGATCGCCATTGTTGGTCTCGCCTTGGTGCAAGAGAATGCCCTTGATGACACCCTGCTGCTTGGCAATCTTGGCTAGTTCGATGAGACGAGCGTAAGGATTGCCGTTGTATTGCGAGGCGAAGTTCTTCATCCAGTCGGGCTGCTTCTTCAAGTAAGCCTTGTAGGTGCGCTTGTCGAAGAGGTCGATGCTGGCACCGCCCACAGCCACGGTGATGGTTCCCACCTTGATGCTGTCAGGAAGATTGTCCACCATCTTTCTGCCGAAGTAATCTACAGGAGTCAGTCCTGTGCTCGGACGAGCCTGAGGCGGCACGGCAGTATGCCATTGTCCCTTCTTCCACCCCGCCTTCTCGTCATCCACGGCATACATAGCCTGGAAACGAGGATTCACTCCCGTTCGGTCAATGTCCTCGATGGCAGCATTGCCCTCCATGTTCGACTGACCGAAGCAAAGATAGATTTGGAAATTTGGGTCAGGCTTAGCCTGCGTAACCTTGTTGCTCGCTTTCTGCGCCATCATCGGAAGACACACCATCGCGAGCATCGATGCTAAGATTGAAATTCTATTCATTGTTATATTACTTTAATTTTCCAAGAGAAGCAGAAGATCATTTCAGTATCACTTTCTTGCCATTATGGATATAGATGCCCTTGGATGGGTTATCCACACGCTGACCTTGAAGGGTATACCAGCCCGATTTCTCTGCTACCTTCTGTTCGCCAGTGGTCTCTACAGACTCCACTCCTGTCGTGCCATCATTCCAACTACCATCTATGCTCCTAGTGCGAGCAGCATTGGCAAAGGAAATCTTCAAGTGGCCAACCACCACTTCTAGCCAAGAGCCACTGCCACCCCAGCTATTTGCCACAGGAGTGAAACGGAAGCGGTAATAACCTGTACGTGGAGCAGTAAATGACACACTACCATAATTACTATAGTAAGTATCCGTGTTCGTATTCTTATTGACGTTCTTGGTACACTGGATAATCTGAGACCCCAATACCTGGTTGTTCATGTCGATGACCTCACACTTCAGATAAGGAGAGCCCGACCATGCTACCGCATTGTATGAGAAGACATAACTGCCTTGCTTCAAAGAGAAACCATAACCCCAAACTGAACCAAACTCAGCATAGCCTTCCTTACTTGAATCACTCTGACGGAGATAAAGACCAGTAGGAATATCACCACCATTAAACTTGAAGATACGAGGACCACTTCCTGCAGCACCAGCACTTTTCTGTTCGCCGGCATCAACAATCTTCCAGCCGGCAGGAACCTGTCCAACGGCATTCAATGCCAAAGGATTGCCCTTGAAGCGAAGGTCTACGTTGCCAACCAAAGCCTCAACCCAAGCACCGCCTGTGCCCTTGGCATCGGCTACAGGAGTGAAGCGAACACGATAGTTACCCTTAATCATGGAATAGAAACTCAGGGACACACGGTTAGAGCCCGTGATGTAAGCACCCTGCTGACCATTTGCCGAAGCCTCAGCCTTGACAATAGTAGAAGCCAACAAGCTGTTCTCAGGATCGAATACCTCCACCTTCATATAAGGAGAGCCCTTCCATGCTGCCACATTGCAAGTCAACTCATACTCGCCATATACCAATGGCAAGGTATAACCATTCGTATTACCATACTCGATATAGCCAGCCTTATCTGCTGAGACGGAACGAACATAAAAGGCATTCTTGAAATCGCCAGAGAAGTTCATGATGCGAGGTCCACTACTTTTCTGACCAGCATACACCTGACTTCCATTGTCAGCAACCGTCCAACCTGCAGGCACAAAGCCACTGCCGTCGCCCCATGACTTGATGATGTTGTCGCCCTGGGTGCCAGTGGTTGTAGTAGAAGAACCAGTAGAAGGTTGGCTAGGCTGGGTGGACTGTGAAGAATCAGAAGCCTTCACACAGATATAAGTATTCACACTGTATGGTGCCACACTCACAGATGGGTTCTTGGTAGCTGTTGCTACAGAAAAAGATGTCTTCTTGGCATTCTGATACTCCGAAGTTACCACAGCAGTACCTTCCTTGCTGTAGAAAGGCAAATTGAGGGTTGTATTATAGGTATCGCCCGTAGGATTCATCACCATGACAATCACCTTGTCGCCTGTACTTGACAAATAAGCAGAAGAATACAATTTGCCAGTGCCGTCGCTGACAGAATGTTTGATACGAGTGGTTCCAGAAACATACTTGGCATACTGAGAGAGAACCCATCCTCGCTTCGTAATCTGGTTTTCCTTGGTTCCATACTTACCATCTCCCAAGCAACCATAATAACGCTTCAAAGAATAGTTGACCCACGCACTCATATTGGCGAGCATCGCATCATTGATACTCTTGGCAAAGAGAAAGCCATCGTTTTTCCAGTCGATGTTGATGTTATTTTTTTCCTGTCGCTCATTGATGAGATACTCAGTCATCCAGACCTCCTTCCCTTTCTGGGCTGCAAGAGGATAAGAGGAACCATTCCATCCATAGAAGTGACCACCCACAATATCGAGATACTTACAAGCCTCAGCATCATTGAGCATAGGTTCATGGAGATTTTGGGTGAAATGGACCGACTCCGGAGCAATAATCTTACAACCTATCTTTGAGCCCTGTGTGCGAAGGAATTTAGCCAATTGCTGACCCGTCCAGTTGCAACTCGCATAGTTTGGACTCCAATCTGGTTCATTTTGGATAGAAACCGCATCAAGGTTTACCCCCTGCGACTTCATATATAAATAATAATCATTCAAGAAATTTGCCCAATCGGCATAACGAGACTCCAACAAGGTGCCACCTTTTACCTCACTATTGTTCGACTTCCAAGAAGCAGGAGGTGACCAAGGCGAGGCAAAAATAAACGCACCATACTTCTTGGCTCGCTTGGCATTCGCAACACCAGCGTTCCAATAGTTCTTGTTGTTAGCCATGTAAAGGCGCAAAATCGTCAGTCCAAGCTGATTATCGCCTTTACCAAACAACACATCCATCTCATTGTCTCCCAGCCAATATTGCCATTGAGGACTTGGTGAGAAACCACCGAAACCAGTAACATGCTGATAACGAGTGCCACTATCAATACTGATAGAAGCATTTCTGTTGGCAGCAAATCCGTGTACTCCTGCACATAGGAGCAACATCGCCAAAAATGTCTTTTTCATTTGGTCTTTTAGGTAAATTAATTTATGATTGTTATTGAATGCCGATGAGTTTCAACGGCAGAGGTGTTTAGTTTTTATCTCATTTGATCATTTTTCTTGTAACAGTCTTACCATTGGCGAGCTGGATCTTCTCAATAACCAAGCCCTTGGTCTGAGCACCGACTTGCTGACCTGCTATATTATAATAGGTAGTTACACCCTTTGAAAAAGTATCGGAAGACAACGCCGAGATACCTGTACCAGTTTCCACCTTGCGAATCTTCACATTGCCAAGGATAACCGCAGCCCAACCAGAGGACATGGTGAAGTAAAGTTCATAATCACCCTCCTTCTCTACGGTGAAATTCAAGAAGTGAGCCAAAGAGCCTTTTACTATTTGATTGGCATTCTCCTTCAAGTTACCTTCCGAATCCAAGTTCTGTTCCAACAAGACAGACTTATTGTCGCTGATGCCAACAATGCCAGCATCGTAAGCGACAGCACCACTCTCAGAGCCATCGTTCCAATAAGCCGAATTAAAAGAAAGCTGGTATTTACCAGGAGCCAAGTGCAGACGATGACCATCATACAAACCATAAGAGAGCTTGCATTGGTCGAAGTCACGAGCACTCAGATAGAATCCGGTGTTGAAATCACCACCTGCCACGAAGTCCTTGATGCGAGCACCACCCGTATTGGCTGCACCATTCGCCTTTTCATCGCTACGACTTCCATCGTTCATACTGTTCACACGCTTCCATCCTGCAGGTACACCTTCGCCTACATTGATAACCTCATCTTCCCAGTTGTCAGAGAACAACAAATCACCTTTCGCCTCACCAGACTCTTCACTATCAGGAAGGTCGAGCTTATATCTCTGGAAGAAGTTCCAAAGTTCGCGGGTAGAATATACAGCATTAGGATCGTCAGAGTGCCAATGTCCCTTTCCATCAATGGCGATGAGAGTAACCTCAGTACCATCTACCTTATTAATATAGCGCGTACGAGTGGCAGCAGCATAACTCATGGAAGCAGGATAAGGGCGAATCACCTCTGGGTTATCCACATCACAACCTTCATAAGCAGCCCACTTCTTGACATAATCGTCAATTCTGCCATAACCACCAGCGGCATGATTAGGATCGCCGCCCCATTTCACCACATCATCTCCCGTGCCATGAATGTGCATGATAGGCACATGGCGAGGAGCCACAGGGTCACGATAATCTACAGGAATACCGCTCACAGGTCCGAAGGCAGCGACAACAGTACCCAACTTGGTCATACAATGGTAAGTCATCATTCCACCCATGGAGAAGCCAGAAATATAGATGCGATTTTTATCCACCTTATATTTCTTCTGCATTGTCTTCATGATGGTCTCGATAAACTTGACATCAGTAGAGCCAGAGATATCCCAGGAATTATTTTTTCCCTGCGGATAAACCACTAAAATTTTGGCAGTGTCAGCCACCTCGTTCCAATGAGTCTGCCCCATCTGATAGTCAGGGTTTTGATTAAAGCCATGCAAAGAGATGACCATCGGTGCCTTCTCTGGCAAATTGGTTGGTACATAGACCAACATTTCTCGGGTAGACGTGCCCACTTTGATGGTCTGCTTCACTGCCTTCTGCGTATAGGTATGATCTGCAGCATCCACTTGCATGCACAAAGCAAAGAGCAAGCACATCAAGAAAGTAAATCGTTTCATGCTTATAAGTTATTTATTGTTAGTGTATCATTGTTAGCGTATCATTTTTAGTACCTCAAGTTGTAGATTTATACTTAAGAGCAAAAATGTTCATTTATGATATTTCGATTGCAAAAGTAAGGAAAAAGCAACAAAACTACTTTGTTACATGTTACAAATAATTGTTCGAAAGTAAACAAAGGGAAGAATCAATAGAAAAAGGCTTCTTTGACTAGCATAAGGTATAAAATCATATACCTGCGCTAGGCAAAGAAGCCTTGTATAAAGTACGGCAAAACTACTTGTTACTTAAGTAAAGTTTTTACCATGTATTACTTGTTAATAGCCTTAACTACCTTACCGCTCTTGAGCTTCTGGATAATAAGGCCCTTAGCATTAGGAGCAACCTGAGCACCAGCTGCATTGTATGTTGCTACTACAACGTCGTCAGCTGCTGTATTAACATTATTGATACCGGTTGATGGGTCACCACCAAGTTCCTCAGGAAGAGTGTTGTAAAGAAGTACAGTTGAAATATTAGTCATTTCGGTACCCCAATTTGACTTGATGGTAACCAAGTGAGCATAGTCATCTACAGACTTTGTGCCATCAGTAGGAGTACGAACCAAGTCCTTTGTCAAATCGATGATGGCAGCACCAGTCTCCTCACCATAAGAAGGACGCAACTCTATCATTCCACCGTCAGCCTGCTGACCTTGATCAGTAGTTCTATTAAGCATGACACGAGGGTTAGGACCATAACCATAAATGACCATATAACGATAATCAGACAAGTCTGCATAGACATCCATAGACACAGTGCTAGTACCACACATCACGGTACCACCGCCAAATTCCTCCTGGCCAATATTCCAATCGATATAAACCTTCTCATCAGTAGGCTGAGCATCCTTAGTCACACCATCCCACTTGTGCCACATGTCCTTAGTCAACTCAACACCATCGTCAGTGCCTTCTTCCTGTGCAGATGCTGAACCGAAACCTGCGAACAACGCAATGGCAACCATTGCCAAACTCTTCATAGTTGTTTTCATAATCGTAAATTTTAAAATTGTTTATTAATAACTAGTTATTTATAAATCTTCTCCGTATAAGTTTTGCCGCTACGAAGATAAACTTTCTTTAGATTGAAGCCCTGCTGGGCAACAGGCATACGCATACCTTGCAAATTGTAATACTCCACATGGTCTACCTGATCACCATCATTAGCTATACCAGCGATACCCGTCAGCTCGCCATTGTAATTGAGGCGAACACAGTCGAGAACAGCACGCTTACCGCTCACATAGTTTACAGTCATATAGCCCTTGGCATCAGCGATATCCATGTCAAATTCCACCTCAGACCATTCCTTGTTAGAACTTGCATTCTTTGGCAAGGTAATCTGCTTAGACTGATTGCCACAGATAACATTGACAACAGCGTCGCCCATGGAAGCCTGATAGCGAATAGCCACCTTGTAATTGCCTGGCTTGGTAACAGGAATGTAACCACGAACGGAAGCATTCTTCTGTGTACCGAGAATCAAGCAACCCTGAGCGGAATATCCACGGAATCCATTGCCCCAGGCATTGCCATAGCAACCACCTACGTTCTTGTAGTCGAAGTTCTCAAACTCATACTGCATCTCGCCTTCGTAAGCATCAGGAACAGCTGGAGTCTCGATAACAGAGGCTGTCACATCAGAATCCTTCAACTTTCCTGTAGTTTTGGTTCCCTTACAGTTATCAATGGTCAACTCCAATGGACCATTGTGCTTTACATAAACCGTAAACTGGCCACTCTTCCACTCAGTCGTAACAGTACTTGCAGAATGCTCAGAATTATCTTTCCAAGAGATGGTAGGCTGCGCACTGGCACCCACCACGATGATGGTATCAGTCTGCTGGGCATACTCAGGAAGATTCTTGTCGTCTTGCAAACGACTATCCCCCACGCCATAGCGAAGACCATCCTTCAAGCGGTAGTTCTGCATGTAGAGACTCAACTTATCAGAATACTCACGCATGTGAATCAATGAGTAAGGAGCGAGGTTCATCTTAATCTGGCTGCAAGTATTGTAGGAAGGTTTCAATGTACCCTTGGCACTGCGTCCATTGTTCGCCCAGTACTTACGGATATATTTCATACCATTCTTTGTGGCAGCCAAAGGAACATGCTCTTCGTTATACTGATATGGATTGTAGCAAACCCAAGCATTCTCCAGACGTGAAGCATAGATATCGCCCGTATATTCCTGCTTGAAGAGCTTATTCATATAAGCCTTCTTGTTGGTCACGTTACCCCAAATAGAACTGTTAGCATACTCGCTTGACTTGACTGCAACCTGCAACTTCTTCGCCTCGGCATCCACCAAGTCGTAAACGACAGGAATGGAAGGATAGCGTCCTGTTACTTTCAACCACCACTTATTATTGACTACAGGATTAGGCCACTGGGTACCATTCTCATCGTCTGGGGAACGATACAAGCCATCATACAGTCCACGAGGAGAAACGTAAGCCTCCATTTCATTCTGGCTGGAAGTGATATCCTTTGGCACGATGTCGTTCTGAACACAAATCTTAGTACGTGCTATGACTTCCTCACGAGAAGGAATACGAATGGTACCATCTAGAATCTTACGGAACATATCCATATTGATGTTCTTGTAATGAGGGAACCAAGCCCAGTTGCGATGGGTATAGCCATCAGCTGTCTTGGTGGTTGCAATCTCACGCAAGTCATCAGTCGTCACCAACTCCGGACCATCTATCACGGTCTCACCAGTCAAAGCTACATGTTCCAAGATAGGAATAGCTCCACAAGCCTTAGGGAAGTCATTGTAATACTCCTTCAGGTTCTTTGAGGCATCATCAGGATCCTTGATGGCATTGCCATTCTCATCCATTTTGTCTTGTTTGTCCATCCAGCCACAGATATCGAAACGAATACCATACTGACCGGCATATCCACCCAAGTAAGCACCCAAGCAGTTGCTCTCGATGTCGTAGAAACCATTGCTCATGGTATATTTCTCGCAGCAGATAAAGTGCTCCTTATCTGTGGAGAGCAACTTGTTCAACTCAGCGTTACGCTTCATATAAGCCACTGGCATCATATTAGCAGAGTAACAAGCCTGAGTGAAACTAACGCAGAGATAGCCACCATACTGATGAGCGAACTTCATCAAGTGAGTGAAGAGTTCCAAGCGCTTGAGGAAGGTTGGCGTATGAACCGTGCCCGACTCGCGCTCACGATCCTCGTCAAATCCCCAGAACTGCTCGGCATAGTTCCAGCCCAAGAAGTTAGGATAATTCTTGTAATAGCTCTCGTAGAGTTCCAAGTCATCGTCATCGAAGGCACTGCATCCGCCACTGGCAGGCTGGATCATCGTCCAAACACGGTTCTCGGCACAAACCTTCATCCATGAGTCACAAATCTTCTTACCATCCGCACAGATATTCTCCGAGGAAGAGAGAGAAAGATTGAATATCACATAAGGTTTGATATCCTCAGGTACCATATTGATAATGGACTGTGGATTAGGGGCATTCCAGGTATCAATGTGGATAATCCACACTGGCTGGGATGGGGAAATAACCCTTCGCAGGGCAGGCCCATCATGAGCCTGCGATACTGCGAAAGTCATTAAACCTACTATGAATAATACTAATTTCTTTACCATTCTACAGTTGATTTTTTCTGAAGTCCATTAGCTACACCCACGTATGTAGGCAAACGATTGTAGTTCTTCCAAAGTCCTACATTATCATTGCCTTGATTGAGAGAAGAGAATGAGAAACCATAGAGCTTGTCGCCAAGTACCTCCTGTGCCTTAGAAACAAGATAAGCATAAAGCTCGGCCATTCCCTTGTAGTCAGCAAACGTAGCCTTACTCTGGTCGAGCAAACTACCGTTTGCATCAGCCAAATATACGTTCATATCAGAAAGACGAATCTGCAATCCAGAAGCTGCCAAAGTAGCAAGAAGCTTGTCGTATGCAGCCTTCGTATCTTCCAAGGATTCCGCAGCATAAGGTACATCTATCTTAGCGTCGAGTCCTTCAATCTTGGCACCAGCCTCATTCCACTGGTTCACATAGTCAACCATAGCCTGTGTCTTCTCTTCATCACCGAGAAGTTGATTCTCTGAATAGAACAACTTAGCGTCAGCCTTCTTGGCATGAATGTACTTTGCCACATCAGCAACCCAATTCTCATCCATATAATCATTAGGATAGAACTCGCCCTCATCAGCTGTATTCTCAGAATTCTTCAATGTATAGAAAAGATTGTCTATCAAATTGGAAGCAACCGTCCAAGTCTGTACCTTGTCACCATAGGTATCTATAACGGAATCGGTGTAAGCATACATTGCCTTCTGAACATCAGCAACCTTTTCATCATTAGGACGTGGAACATAATATCCTGACTTCTGATAAGGAGCATAGACATCCATATTGTCGATGGCGACATTCTGAGGTGCTGCAGCCTGACCAATCACCAAACTGAACTGAGTCGATTTCAAATCGTCTGCCGTGAAGTTCTCCGTCAAGTCAAGCTTTGCCATATCAATGGTATAAGTTTCCCAAGTCTTGCTCTTCGTAGGTATTCCAAAGTTTTTCAACTCCATAGACTTGTCACCTGCCTTGAGACGAACCGACATTGGCTTCTTGATATTGTTTGTATAATAATCAAAGGTAATTGCCTTGATTTTACTCAAATCTGCGCCATCAGGCAAAGAGACAGGAAATTCAATAGACTTACCACCCATCTTGTTCAACAACACCTTGCCATTTTGCTTGGCAGGATCATTAGCAACCTTGGAAAACTTATCAGTTCCGAAAGTAGCATTAATTGCATCATTCTCAAAGTCATATTTCTGGTGGAAGTCTATATTCTCACCATCAACCCAAGTATCCTTGCTTGCCTCTTTCATCACTGTCAAATTCCAAGCATTCGGTGCAAAAAGAGAAGCTGAAGGAACTAGGCCAGCTGCTATCGCAGCTTTGATGGCTTCCTTTGGACCATCGGCACTGACAGTACCATCATCAGCAACCATAGCAGCATGAGAGAAACCATCGGAGACGTTCACTTCATTAAAGTTAACCAATACAGTGCTATAATTGGTATTGCCAGCCTCCAAATCGGCAACGGTCAAGTTAGCGCCCAACTTCAGCCCCGTATAATTCTTCAGAACATCGTAGCCTCTGGTTAGGTCATCCATCGCAATGCTCTCTGGCTTATCGCCAGCAGGATAGCTGGTGTCAAAGTCATCGGCACAACCAGTGAGCAGCAGGGTGGCTGCTGCACTGGCCATTATGATATTTTGTATCTTCTTCATGATTCAATATCTTTTTTAGTTGTATTTTTACTTTTCAGGAGTGAAAGTCACCTTCTGAACGCCACGGTTACGTACCACCAATGTATCTGTGGTCTGCACGGTTCCCAATTCGGTAGTCTTCAAAGTGTAATTCAAATAGAGTGCATTACGCTTATATTCGCCCATCAGCTGGTCTGCCTTTACAAATTTTCCTGAGCCAGAGACCTCAGCTCCTTGAGTGTTGGAAGAAACAGTACAGTCATCACCATTGAAAGTAAGCAAGAGATTCACATTATGTGCCACACCCTTGGTATCCTTGACAGCCACTGTAACCTGTGATTTATTCAATCCCTTGGTAACGACCTTGATAACCTCAGCATTCTCTATATAAGGATAAGAGCGACGAACAATCTGGCCATTGATTACATCCTGCCCCTTGCGAAGATAAGTAGCGGTCCAAGGATTGATATACTTCACCAAACAGAAAGTAGTGCTCTGAGACTCAAGAATTTCGTCAACGCCCTGTGCACTTACCAACTTGACGGGAAGTAAATAACCAGAAGTATAGCTCTTCTCGTCATCAAAGAAGCTATCAGCCAACTTCACTCTCACGCCACCCGTCAAATTACCCTTGGCAATAGTAAACTGATTAGGGTTCTCAACTGTATAATATTCAGAAGGCATCACGTCATAATGATAGCCCTCGCAAAGGGAAGGATCGATCACATAATTTACTGTGATATCACTGCCATTATTATAACCACCGCCATAAGTAGCCTTGATTGTGAAAACATGATTGTTGTCATCGGTGAGGTCAGCTTCCTGATCCTCACCCAATTCAACCGTACGTTCATATCCTGGGTATGAGAAGTAGACAGTTCTGGCTCCATCATAGCCAAATTCCTTGTTGCCATTCTCACAAGAAGCAGCCATCAACAAAGTGAAGGCAGCGATACCCATTGTGTTCAATAATCTAAACTTTTTCATTTTGTCAATCATTTTTAATTGGTTTTATTTCCATCCCTCATTTTGATGGAGATTAGAGTACTTCAAAGTCTCAGAATATGGTACATATCCATAGTTCATATAGTCCTTGAAAGTACGCTCCTCAACTGTAGGCAATACGGTATAAGAATCAGTACCCCAATCAATACCCTGAGCGGCACCAATTTTATCCAATTGCTTCCAACGGCGCAAATCCCAGAAGCGGAAGCCCTCGAAGCAAAGTTCCAAGCGACGCTCATTGCGAATCAACTCTCGCATCTTGTCCTGGTTGCCTGCGCACTCATCCAGATAAGTATCATCTGTGATGCCTGCACGATGGCGGATAGCCTTGATGACATCGTATGCAGAATAAGCGTGGTTGCCTGTTGCCTTAGGTCCCCAAGCTTCGTTTGCAGCCTCAGCATAGTCGAGGAAGAACTCTGTGAAACGAGCCTTACAAGTATATTTTGAAACCTTTGATGTGGAAGTTGGGTTACAGTTGGCATCCTGACGCAACATCTTCTTCATATAGTAACCTGTACGGGTAGAAGCATCACGGCGACCAATACCATCGTCAGTACCCAAGGAGCTACCTGTCTTAATCACCTCATTCTTGGTTCCCGCAGTTCCACCATTATAAAGGATATACATGGCCAAACGAGGATCTCGGTTAGCGTATGGATTAGCAGGATCATAATCACTGCGATCGTCAGTGATAGGATAGCCATTAGCAGCAGGGAATGCATCGACCAGATTTTGAGTAGGGTTAGTACGACCACTACCATAGAGAGATGGTGGGAAGTTGTTCTGCTCGTCACTGATCTCTGAATCATTCTTTGAAGTACGCCAAATAATCTCTGCAGGATTGGCACCTTCCTTAATATTGGCGATTTCGTCCTTGTTGGCATAATATGTCAAGCCATTGGCAGCCAAACCAGAAGGACCACCTACGTAGTCGATAACTTCTGCAGCGGCATCGGCAGCCTGAGCCCAAGTTACATTATTCTGAGTTGGATCCTGGAATGCTGGACTAGCAGCCAACAACAAGGTACGAGCCTTGATGGCACGAAGAATCAAGCCGCAAACCAACTGGCGAGCACTGGTACCCATCACATCATTGTACATACCCATCTTCATGTCGGCTATAGAAGTGATTTCTGGAACATTCAAGATGTCATCATACTTGGATGGAACCTGAGCGTCTGATGTAACTGGATTGTAATCCATAGGGAGCAATTTGTCAGCCTCCTCGATGTTAGTCAGGATATAATCAATCTGCTCCTGGAAAGTTTTACGAGGTTGGTTGAAATCAGCATCTGTACCCACAAAACTATCAAACAACTGAGAGCCCAACAATTTACCTTCGCTATCAAAGCCTGCATGAGCACGAAGCAAATAATAAGCATGGATGGCACGAAGTCCGTAGGCCTCACCCGTCAAGCGTCGCTGAATCAACTTGTTGCGATACTCATTATGTAAGAATTGGATCTTAGAGATATCAGTACTCAAGAAAAGATTCAAATACTGAATAGAAGACAAATCACTATTCCAACGACCTGTAGGATCCCAGCTCTGAACCGTCCAAGAACCAGTAGCATACTTTGACCAGTTGGCTCCCTTCTCATTGGTGACGGCATCATCGGTTGCCACATCCGTTCCAGTACCACACTCATAATTTGGAATATTACGGTAAGCAGTCAACACGAAGCCTTTAGCCAAGATAGGATCATCTTGAATAGTATTGATATCCTTCATATTTTCCGCAGCAGGGGTGAACACGTCATCACAGGCTGTCAGCAACGCTGCAGAAGCTAATATCGTGACTATATTTCTTAATTTCATAATTTTTATAATCTAAATGTTCAAATCAAAGATACTTATACTTCATTCCTCTTAGAATGACATCTTCAAACCAAGGTTGTAGAAGCGACACTGTGGAGAACCATAAGAGGTATCCATGTACTTGTGATGCTTACTGATGGTGAGAAGGCTCTCACCCAACAGATAAACGCTCATGCCCTTGACTACCTTGCCCTCGAACCACTTCTCTGGCATATCGTATGTAAGCTGCACCTTGCTGAGGTTGAAGCGATCCGTACTGTAAATCCAGAATGTAGAGTTGCGGAAGTTGTTGCTGTTATCCTTGGCTGTCAAGCGAGGATAAGTAGCTGTCTCTGCTGTCTCAGGTGTCCAACGATTACGAACTACTGAGGTATATTTCTTCTGGTTGTAGATCCAGTCGTTGCTTCTGAAGGCCTTGGCACCCATCTGACCTGTACCCGCAATGAAGAGGGTGAACTGCTTCCAGTTCAAGGTGAGGTTCACACCATAGAAGAAAGGAGTGGCATTCCAACCATACTTACCCATCACCTGCTGGTCATTGCTATCAATCTTGCCATCACCATTGATATCCTTGTACTTCAAGTCACCAGCCTTAATCTCACCAAAGGTATGGTTAGGTACGAAGTTAGGATCATCCTTATCAAGGTTAGCCTTCATGTGGTCAACATCTTCCTGGGTGAAGAAACCTTCGCAAACATAGCCACGAATCACATCAAGAGCCTGTCCCTGAGCGTTCATATAAGAATACTCGTTATTCTCCTCACGACGCTGAGCCTTTGAGTCAAACACCTGACCTGTGAGACCAAGCTTGGCATTGACCTTACCAATTTTTTTGTTAAAGTAAGCAGCAAAGTCGAAGCCCTGACGTAAATCCTGGTTGTAGTTCAACTTGGTAAGGAAGGAACCGTCACCATTCATCCAAGAAGGATAGATTGTAGATGTACCATCGGTAAGCAATCCGTCTGTCAACTGATGGAAGTAGTTGGCGTTGAGGGTAATCATACCATTCAGCAGAGAGGCATCCAAACCAATTCTCCACTCCTTGCGCTTGATGAATCCGAGGTCGTAGTTGCTACCTCGCTTAGACAAACTAGTATAGGTACCTGCGCCAGCAGCCTCGCTCCAGGTATGCCAACCACCCTTTACATCGTAATATCCCTGATAGAGATAGTAGTCGGAGATGTCGATATCCTGATTGAGCACAGAATAGGATGCATTCAGTTTCAAATCATCGAAGCAAGGAAGAGCCTCCTTGAACCACTTTTCCTGAGACAATCTCCAACCCAAGGTTGCAGATGGAGAAAGTGCGTTGCGATGACCAGGAGCCAACTTAGCGGAATGAACCAAGGCACCGCCCAACTCTGCATAATACTTATGCGCAAAATTGTATGCTGCACGCAAGCCCAAGTTGACATTGGTGTCACGATGGTAAGAAGAACTACCATGACTGCTATCGGCAGAGTTTTGCTTGGAATAGCCCCATCCCGCCAAAGTAGCATCTACATTATGAAGACCTCCAAAAGTGTTCTGATAATTGAACTGAGCTCTGAATGTGGTATTCTGGTAATATTTTGTCTGGCCGATATACTCATTAGTAGAGTTAGAATCCTTACCATACTTTTTTAAACCGATAATCATGTCCTGACCATTCACATTGGCCCATGTTGGCTCATAAGTTGCATAATCAACCTTGTATGCCTCAGAGTATTGGTTCCAATAGTCGATACTGAACGCAGTCTCGAAAGACAAACCCTTCACCCATTGATCAAAATCAGCCTTGACCCCGACATCAAAAGTAAATGTACGAGCGTGGTTCTTGACGTAGCCCGCAGCCAAGGCATCACCAAATACCGTAGTCTGATTCTCAGAGTTACCACCCAACAGATAGTTGCCACCCAATACATGATTATTGGTACCCTTGATCATCTGCATGACAGAACTGTTGTTCTGGTCCATCATAGAGATTGGCAACAAACCAGAATACCAGTTAGGAAGGAGACTAGTAGCCGTTGACCAGAAATCCTCAGGACGTCCTCGATAGTTATCGACGATATTGATACCTACATTGACATAAGCACTCAGCCAATCCGTGATGGTAGCATCGATATTAGAACGAACTCGGAAGTTTAAATCCTTATCCTTCTTATGTTCACCAAACTTGACAAGGCTATTGTTGTAAACCATACCCAAGTTGGCATAGTAACGAGCAAACTTATTACCACCCTTCACCTCCATCGTCGCATCAGTTCTATTATTAAACTTGCGAAGGTAGTCACTGCTATAGAAGTCCATATCTGGATAACGATAAGGATTGGTACCAGCGGCAGTATTGTAAATCTGCTCCTGTGAATACTTCAAAGGCTGAGTCGGGTCATCATTCTTCATCGCCTCATTATAAAGCGTCATATACTCAGCTGCGCCCAAGTACTCAGGATATTCCTTAGGTGTATAGATACCCGTATTGACAGTAGCATCAATGCTCAATGGCTGTATCTTACCACGCTTGGTAGTAATCAAGATAACTCCCTTGGCTGCCTTAGAACCATAGAGAACCACAGCGGATGCGCCCTTGAGGAAAGTAACTTTTTCCACCTCAGTGGCATTGACAGTTCCTGCTTCACGAGGAGCACCATCCACGAGGACAAGAGCACCCTGCCCCCAGATATTTCCATTGTAACCACCAATAAGAGACTGCATGTTGTTGAGCGAATTGGCACTATAATCCTTTTTCAATTGCTCTGCAACATTCACCTCACTGACACCACCCAACAAGTCGGTCTTTGCAACCTGACCAAAAGCCACATTGACAGTATCATTGGCTTCCTGGGCAGTAGCCACGCCACTGGCAACTAACATGGAAGTTAGCGCCAATGACATTCTTTTATTTAATATATTATTCTTCATAATAAATTCCAAGTGTTAATTTTATTTCCAACCAGGGTTCTGCTTAAACTCAGGATATATATTGCAATCCTTTCTCAAGAATGGGAACCAGTAATGTTTGGTAGTAAACTGACGAACAATCAATGGTTCTTCCTTCAAGTTGAGAACATGCCCCCTCTGTGGATTATCGTAGCGGTCAGTTTTCGACTGATCAGAAGCACGATCGAAATAAACAGCAGACTTCGTTGTGTAAGGTGCCTTGTCTATCAAGAGCCAACGGCGAAGGTCTGTAAAGCGATGTCCTTCGAAAGCCAATTCCACTGCACGTTCACGGCGGAGCTCGCTCATAAAGCCATCCATGCTCTGAAGATACTCATCAGCCACATCGTCAATACCAGCACGCTCACGAACGATATTTAATGCAGCAAGCGCCTTCAGGTTGAATGCCTTGCTTGAAGCGTTGAAGTCGCCATATCCCTGTGCAACAGACTCTGCATACATCAAATAGACATCAGCCAAACGAATCATTGCCATGTGAACAACCATAGCCTTGGCACGTGCGCCACCATCATCATAGTCGTTACGATATGGATCGCAGAACTTCTTCAGCAAATAGCCCGTACCACTACCCTTGGATGTCTGGCGATAGGTTTGAGTCTTTTGATCTGTATAAGGTATACCACCTGTGAAAAGAGAAGCATACTGGGTGGTATCATTACCATCAACCTTACTACCATTCTTTACACATTTCACACCATCATAGATGAAATCAGAGTAGAAACGTGGGTCACGATTCTTAAATGGATATTCTGGATCATACCCGCTATCAGGGTCTTTCTTGGTGATATCCTTGATAGGCTTACCATTTGCCATGCCGAAGTAATCAACATAGTTGGCTGTAGGACAAACCTTGATACCAGACTGAATCAAAGAAGTAGGACGGAAGTCGGTAACCTCATTCCATACCCAGTTCTTGTTATTGGCATTTTCATAGAAGATAACCTCTTTCATGCCAGGAATTTTCTCACCTTGCTCCAAAGTATAGAAGAGGTCGGTATAATTCTCCATCTTAGCCAACTCATAAAGACCAGCTTGCTTATTGAGTTTCAAAGCTTCACCGAAAGCCTCAGCTGCCTTTTGGCAATAATCCTTGTCATAGTTGTTGACATTCTTAAAGTTGGCGTTATCACCATTCTTGCTCACCTCATTCATAAGAGGAGAACCTGCCCACAAATAGTTCTTGCCCAAGAAGCAGAGAGCTGCAATCTTGTTTGGACGGAACTTATTCTTACCCAAAGTTTGCTTACCAACTGTAGTCTTGTCCCAGTCAAGAGGCAAGAGGTCGACAGCCTTCTGCAAATCAGCAGCCACTTTGTCGGCATCTTCTTGGTAAGTAAGGCGTGGATAATTGAACATGGCATCCGAAGGAATCAAGAAGTCGATATATGGAATACCACCCCAATACTGCATAATCTGGAAGTGGAAGAAACCACGGAAGAAGTACAATTGACCTGCAATAATGTTCTTCTCCTCCTGAGTAGCATCTGTCAACTTATCAAGATTAGACAAGCCCAAATTGCAAGTATAGATGCCATACCAAGCCATGCCCCAAAGGTTACCTTTGTTGTTGTTGTCATAACCCGTAGGACTACCATTACCTGCATGGAATGGAGAATAGAGAACGTCGTTCCAAGCCCAATAGTTGCCTTGGTCAATAGCATTAGAGAGCATACGTGTCTCTGAAGGCTGCCAATATTCATCTTCACCATAATTCCAGTTTCCATGATAATTAGGAGTACCAGCCAAAGCAGGAATACAGTTATAGCACTGCTCCATGAAACCTTGGAAGTTGGTGTAGTTTTTATATGGATCTACAGGGTCGATATCACTGCCTGGTGCCTTGTCCAAATAATCTGTACAAGACACTGAGCCCATTGCCACACAAGCAGCGAACAACAATGTATATATTTTCTTTATTTTTTTCATATCACGAATCAATTAAAAAGTAAGGTCGAAACCTAAGTTAAATCTTCTTACAGTTGGATATGCACCAGCTGATGAGCTACCAGAGAAGTTGTTCTCACGGTCATCCGGCATATTGGTCCAAAGGAGCAAGTTATCACCATTGAGATAAACTCTGAATGAGTTCAAATGCATTTTCTTGACCCATGCTCCTCTAAAGGTATAAGCTATCTCTGCATTCTTAAGACGAAGGTAAGAACCATCATAATAGTAGCGAGTACCTGCTGCACTATTATCAGCCACCGTAGTCCAACGAGGTAAAGGAAGCTCACCGCCTGTCGTAGGGCTATAATAAGAACCTTCCTTGAAGGCAATGTGAGTTTCACGCTCAAACGTTGGGAAGTTCACCTCACGAGTAACACCTGTAACACCATAGAACTGTACGGTAACACTTAAGCCTTTCCATTCCAAACCCAAAGTAGAACTATAGGTATTCTCTGGAATGGAGGTGTACTGGTATGGAGCCTGGTCGTCTTCAGTAATCTGACCATCACCATTGAAGTCGGTTATGAAATAATCACCTGTATATTTCTCTCCATCATGAGAGCTCCATGCTGGAGAGGCATAAAGGTCATCCCATGTGCTGATGTGACCATGGTCAAGATAAGAATGGTTCTGACCAATAGCGTATCCTGCCTTCTTACGATAGTCTGCCAAGAGAGCAGCATCATCAGCAAACTTTATCTTATTGGTAGCATGAGTCATATTCAGGTTAGCCCATGTACGAAGATTCTTATTCCAAGCCTTATTAAGTTTGATGCTCAACTCGTAACCATGAGCATCTACCGAACCTAAGTTGGCTACTGTTGAACTCATACCATAATATGAAGGAATGGCACGTGTGGTCAAGAGAACATCCGTACGCTTATCCTTGAAGACATCAAGGGAACCTGTCACCAATCCACCGAGGAAACCGAAGTCAATACCCAAGTTACGCTTCTCTGAGGTTTCCCAATGCACATTAGGGTTACCCAAACGAGAAAGGTTATATATAGTATAAGGTGAATCTGACATCACATCACCACCGAGTCGGGTTGTTCCACCATAGTTGTATTGGTCAGAATAAAGGAAGCGACCACCTGTTGAGTCATCACCGATACGACCCCAAGATGCACGAACCTTGAACATATCCACATACTTCTTGATGCTCTTCATGAAAGGCTCCTCAGTGATTGTCCATCCAAGAGAGGCTGATGGGAAGAACTTGAAGCGATAGTCTGGACCAAACTTCTCAGAGCCATTATAACAGCCGTTAAACTCAAGCATGTAACGCATCGCATAGTTATAGGTTGCACGGAACACCCAGTCCTCACGGTAATGCTTGAACTCAGAACCAGAAGCATACTCATTACGGTTGAACACACCCATGGCACCTACCTCATGGTTGCCAAACTTGCGATTCCAGTCCAACTGAGCCAAATAGTACAGACGGCGATAAGTAGAGTTAACATTTACCTGACCACCATTGACGGTCCAAGCAGTAGACTCGTTATAATCCTCTCCGCCATCATTACCCCAAGAGATTTCACCTGTATCAGGGTTCACCCACTTGATTTTTGGATCCATATACTGATCGGATATACCTCTTTTCTCCTCAACCATCGTATTGTCGAAAGAGAGCTTGGCTGTAAACTTCAAGCCTTTCGTTACGAAGTCAAGTTTCTGGGTCAAGATGAAGTCGGTGGTAATCTGTGTGTTGGTACGGTTTTCCACACCACTTCTTGACAAGCTCAACACAGAGTTTGGACAATCAGCCTTACGTGGAGCATAGTAACCATACGTACCATCAGAATAGATAGGGCGCATAGCATCTGGAGCTGCATGATAAACAGAAGCCCAATAAGCACTGGAATCGCTCGCCTTATCCCAAGGGAAGTGGCGAACACCATTACTACCGAAGAGGTTGGTAGAGAACTGAGTGGTCTTGGTCAAATTGAAGTCCAAGTTGGCACGCATGTTGATACGATTATAGCCGAAACCTGAGTTATAGCCACGACCGCTTGTAAAATCCTTGAACAAGTCACCCTCATGGGCAAAGTCGAATGCCGCAAAGTATTTTACGAGCTTAGTACCACCCGATACGTCAACGCTGGCATTGTATGACATGGCTGTGTTGTTGAACAATTCCTTCTGCCAATCTACGTTAGGATAGCGGTCCCACTCCTCAGCGTTAGCAGGGTGACGATATTTGTCAATGATGCCCATTGGCTTGTAATAAGTCCATGAATTCTCACCGTTGATATTCAACTCACGCTCAATTACACGGTCTAACAAACGGAAAGTATCATAAGAATCATACTTCTCAGGCAACTTTGAGACCACCTTCATGGTAGCATTTGCCTTGACATGAACGGCAGCCTTTCCTTCCTGACCACGCTTGGTGGTAATCAAGATGACACCATTACCACCCTTCACACCATATACGGCTGTGGCAGATGCATCCTTCAACACAGAGATGCTCTGTACAGAAGAAAGGTCGACGGTATTCATGGCACGCTCCACACCATCCACGAGGACGAGAGGGTCGTTGGAACCATTGATGGAAGTCTGTGTACGGATTACGATTTTAGGATCTTCCTCACCAGGCATACCAGAAGATGCGAATGTAACCACGCCAGGGAGGTTACCGGTCAATGCCTGACCCAGTGAAGTAACACCAGCATGACGCTCCAAAGTCTTGGCGTCGGTCTGTGCGATAGAACCTACAATGGAGGCTTTCTTCTGCTGACCATAACCTACGACAACAACCTCACCCAAGGTATTGTCATCTGAAAGAGTTACCTTAAACTGTCTTTTCTTACCCACCTTGATAGTCTGGCTGTCCATTCCTATATAGGTGATGACCAAGGACGAACTTTCAGAAGGTACAGAGATTTGGAAGTTACCATCCATATCAGAAATCGCACCCAAAGAAGAGTTGCCTTTCACTTTAACGGTAGCTCCTATCAGAGGTTCTCCCGTTGCGTCAACAACACTACCCTTCACCAGGATGTTCTGAGCCTGAGCATTCAAGCTACAGAAAGCTCCCATCAAGCATAGGGCTGCTGTCCGTCTAAATGTTAACACTTGTTCAATCATGTCTATTCATTATTAATTAAGTTTTGTTTCTAGGTTATGTGATTATATGTAAAACCACGGCTGCAAAGGTAAGCTTTTATGCTTATATAGACTTTCCATCATGTTACAAATACTTTATTTCTTGTAACAAACCTTGCGAATCCTCACATTTCCATCATTTAACACTTGTTTTATAATATAAACACCTGTTTGCGGCTTAACTACACGCTCACCAGTTATATTATAATAATAGGTGTATTTGACTGCCGAAGCATCCATATCTTGTTTCTTCACATTCTCAATACTTGTTTCTGTTCCAGCAGGACTCCATTCTTTATACCATTTCCAACATGCCGCAGCACAGGCTTCCTCGATACCATCGAAAGCAGGAGTTACCGTACCATCCTTGAGGTATTTGTCTATATCTAGATAGGTGCCTGTTCCCTGAAGCGTCATACTGATGTTGCCGAAAAAGTCGTGAACATACTTCCAAGCATTACCAAATCCAGAGGTCGTTGCCGTACCCCAAGTGCCATAGTTGGCAGGCACCCAAGTGCCATGTTCATTGTAATGTCCTGCACCAGGCTTCTCTGGACTCCAGTCTATCTCAGTAACGATAACAGGCTTGTTCTTGACAACAGGAACCTTTGCCAAGAAGTTCTTCGCCATAATCTTTGGCTGCAAGCCCGTCTCGCTATCCGTGCCATACCATCCTGGATAGCAATGAACCGCATAACCAAAGTTGTTGGTAGCATCCTTGATAGGGAAGCTCTTATAGTTAACGTAATTGGATTGCCAACCCGTGCCAGGTACCCAAACGATTCCCGTAAAGCCTGCATTACGGATTGCATCCACCACTGGCTGGAAAAAGTTGCGCATATTGGTGGCAACATCCTTTTCCGAAGCATCCAATATCTTGACAGGCTCGTTAGCAAGTTCAATGGAAATCTGCCCTGCATGTTCTTGAACAAAGGTATCGGAGGCAAATATAGACCATACCGTCTTGAGGTATTCACTATAATAATCGCCAACATGCAAAGTTTGTGGACATACCCCTGGAGGGCGAACCACAACATATAGTCCATGTGCCAAAGCCTTCTTGATAAGAGGTATATAGAGCCACTGCAGATAATCCTTATAGCGAGACTCACTGAACCGACTGATGTCTGCCTCTCCCGATTCCTTGCCATCGCTCACCTTGTTAGGGTCATTGGTCCAACAAGGATCAAGGTGTAAACGGAACACATCGCAGTAAGCTCCATGTTCTTTATCAGTAATGGCAGTGAATATCTTCTCGAAATAATCGAGACAAGGCTGAACATCCACCTTACTATAATCAGCCTTCCACGTCTGCCATCTCCAGCCATTGAAGTAACGGTTAGGAGTATCCATCACACCATGTAGCACCACACTATTGCCACTGGCATCGACCAGTTTCTTACCCGACACACGCAAGGCTGGGAGATCATCCGCCGCATTACCCACCAAAGAAAGCATTGATAATGCCAAGCTAAAAATGAGATTCTTCTTGTTCATGCTTATATTAATTTTAAATTTATACACTTATATGTTACACTCATTCCGACCACACATCTGGTAGCCGCAACAGTTTTTGAAGAAAAGACAGAATGGCGCGTATCACTACGAGCCATTCCTAAAACCAATTAATCATGATTTAATGCAAACCATAATATCATTTATTCTTTTCTCTTGTTATCTGTCTTACAACAACCTAAACCTTAATATAAACTTACAAACCTAAACGTCAAACTTAAACTAAACCAAAAAACTAAATTTCCATATAAACCTAATCTAATTTGTTAAATTCGAAACCTGCTGCAAAGTTACATCTATTAACCAACAAATACTTTACGATGAGTAACTGAAACTTTATTCTAAAGCAAATAAGGTTACAAAAACTTTATCATTTGTAACATTTACCGTTTTTTTATCAAAAATCTTATAATTTTTAATATTTTCACAAGAAAAAGCATTACCTTTGCAGCGGAAATTAAAAACAAAAGAACTAACAAATGACTATTATAAACCAATTATTCATGAAGAGAACCCCATTGATGATATTCATCTTTATTTTCTCTATTCTCAGTACATGGGGACAGAGTGGTAAACTATTCAATACAGACAACAACCTATCGAGCAACCTCGTTACCCAGGTATACCAAGACTCGAAAGGATTCATCTGGATTATCACCCGCAATGGTTTCAACGTATATGATGGATACAGTTTCACCATGACCAAAAAAGGCATGCACAATGTTCCACAGTTTAACACCAATTACTTCAACTGCATTTCGGAAGACCAACAAGGGTACATAGTTCTAGGCACCAACAAGGGATTACTCCGTTATTATGGTAGCAAATTTGAGAATATTCCTTTATATGATGGCAACAACAAGGCGATCACTACCTATGTTACCTCCATCTGCAAGAGGAAGAATGGAGACTTGGCTATAGGAACATCGGGCTACGGATTGTTTGTTCTTAAAAAAGGAGAACGTAAATGTAAGCAACTCAAAGACTCCCATAAGAGCATGCAATACGTTAAGAATATGACAGAAGACCATTATGGTAGGCTTTGGGTTATCACGGAAAATGGCAAACTCCTTCTGTTAGACAACAAGGGAAACACAACCAGAGATATAGCTGGTACACAATGGCTTACATCACAAGCAATCAAAGAAGGCACAAATGGCACGCTCTATCTTGCTACCAAAGGACAAGGAGTCTTCATGAAAACTGCACGCTCTACTGTATTCACCCGAATCGAGGAGATAGGAAACCAACCAATACAAACGCTTTACATCAGCAGAAATGGAAGGCTATTCCTGGGATATGATGGGGAGGGCATCGCCGTATACAATCCTATCACAAAAAGCATTGTTTACAATCCCTTCTTCAGCGTACAGACAAATCTGGAAAAGAGCAAGGTGCAAAACATTATAGAAGACACACAGGGCAACATTTGGATCAGTATGTTGCAAAAAGGTGTGTTCATGCAACCACAAGAGCTTAACAACTTTGGTTATATGGGCTTCAGACTGGGCAAGTACAACATCATCGGAGACAACTGCGTAACAAGCGTATTCCTAGACAGCAAAAGCAATCTATGGGTAGGTACAGACAAGGATGGCATTTATAAACTCAGCCACGATGGCCATATCCTCTTGGGGCATTATGCCACAAGTTTTACAGTGCTTAGCATCAGCGAAGATCACAATGGACGCATTTGGATTGGAACTTACAATCATGGCGCAGGCATCCTTGATGCAAGTGGAAGCTATCACCAAATTGACATTGAGGGATTAGGCAACGCTGGCGTGTTTGACATCAAGTGCGACAAGGAAGGCACAATGTGGCTAGCCACCATGGGGGCAGGATTGGTTCGCATCGACATGACAGGAAAGCCTACCATATACAAGACTCGGAACCACTCGGATAGCAACAACAAGGCAAATGGCATTCCTAACCAATATATAGCCAAGATAGCCCTATCACCAGACCATCAGCGTCTCTACGTAGCCACCTCAGTAGGTTTGGCATGCTTAGACATCAAGAAAGACTGTTGGACTTCGGCTTTCGGAGGCACCAATGTAGTTTGCAAAGACAAGTTCTCTCATAGCGTATTCGTAGACAGCCAAAAACGCATTTGGTATGGCACAGAAGACGGGGTGTATTTATATAATTGGAGCGGAAAACTCGTAAAACATTATACCACAACAGACGGGCTTACCGACAATGGTATCACCTGCATCGCCGAAGACTATAACGGAAAGATATGGCTTGGTTCAACCTGTGGTCTCAACAAGTTGGACCTCAAGAATCATAAAATCACTAAATTCTTTGTGGAAAGCGGCATTCAGAGCAATGAATTCTCAGACGGAGCCGTATGCACTTCTGCCAACAAACACATCATCATCATGGGAGGAACTGGAGGTTTCAACTGGTTCCAAGCCGACAAGGTGAAACAGCACCCTTGGAAGGCTAACGTCTTCATATCGGGCTTCTTGCTGGGCAACGAGCACGTGGCTCCGGGCATGGAATCGGGTAGCTATACCATCACAGAGAACTGGGTGAACAGTAGCAAGGAGTTCAACCTCTCACATGAGGACAATTCGTTCACACTCCAGCTATCTACCCTTACATATAATAATGTGGAACAGATTAGCTATGCCTACAGCATCAACGGTGAAGAGTGGCGCATGGTGCAACCGGGAGTGAACGAATTGGCATTTTCACACATGCCTGCCGGCAAATATAAATTCCGTGTCAAGGCTATCTGCAATGGATACGAGACTCCTATCAGGGAGTTCACCATCAACGTTCATCCTGTATGGTACGCCAGTTTCTGGGCGAAGCTCATCTATGCACTCCTATTCATAGGTCTGTGCATCGCCTATGTGGAGCATCGCAAGCGCAAGGAGGAAGACCGACTCACCCTGCAGAAACATATCCACGCCGAGGAGATGGGCGAGGCGAAGCTGAAGTTCTTCATGAACATCAGCCACGAGATTCGTACGCCTCTTACGCTGATTCTCACCCCATTGCTCTCGCTCATCAAGGAAGACAAGGATGTGCGCCGACAGGGCATCTACGACATCATGCGCAAGAACTCGGAACGTATCCTCCATCTCATCAACCAGATGATGGACCTCCGAAAGATAGACAAGGGACAGATGGTGATGCGCATGAGCGAGACCAACATGGTGGCATTCATCGACGACGAATACCAGCTGTTCCACCAGCAAGCACTCGCCAAGAACATCAACTTCCAGTATGTACACGATTGCGAGGAACTGCCGGTATGGATAGACCGCAACAACTTCGACAAGGTGCTGATGAATGTACTCTCCAATGCCTTCAAGTTTACACCGACAGGCGGCAAGATAAAGATAACCCTCACCCACTCCGAGCACCATGCCTACATCAGCATCAAGGACAGCGGAAAGGGCATCGACAAGGACAAGTTGGAGACGATCTTCCAACGTTTCTATCAAAGCCCTACCAGCTCTACCGACCGCAACATCGGAACGGGCATCGGCCTAGATCTGACCCGCTCGCTCGTGGAACTGCACTACGGTACCATCGTGGCTCGCAACAACGAAGGCGGCGATGACGCAGACTTCCAGCAAGGAAGCGAATTCATCGTTACCCTGCCTCTCGGCAACGAGCACCTCAAGAAAGAGGAAATCGTGAAGGAAAGCGAAGAGAAAGAAGCCGAAGAAAAAGAAAAGAACGAAATTGCCGAGCTGCAGAACGATGATGTTTTGGACGATAATAGCTCAAACGACTCTTCGGAAACCGATACTGGGAAATCTTCCAAGAAGCCTGCACCCCAGGATAGATTCAGCAAGACGAAGAGCACCCTTGCCATCGTGGAAGACGATGAGGAGATACAGGCTTACCTGAAGGCACAGCTAGGCGAGGACTTCAACATCCTAGCCTACCCTAACGGCAAGGTGGCACTGCAAGGTATTCTGACCAAACAGCCAGACCTCGTAATTAGCGACATCATGATGCCTGAGATGGACGGCAACACACTCTGCACCAAGTTGAAGAACAATGTGAACAGCAATCATATACCTGTCATCCTGCTCACTGCCATGAGCCGTGAGGAAGACCAGTTGGAGGGTCTGCAGACGGGTGCAGACGCTTACCTCATGAAGCCATTCAACATGGACATCTTGCGACGCACCATCCTCAACCTGCTGTCTGTAAGGCGCACCTTGCGCAACAAATTCGAGGGCAACGAAGACCAAACAAGCAAGATCGAGAATGTGGAGATGCAGTCGCCAGACAATGCATTGATAGACCGCATCATGAGCGTCATCAATGAGAATTTGGGCGATTCAGACCTCAGCGTAGACATGATAGCACAGAAAGTGGGCATCAGTCGTGTTCACCTACATCGCAAGATGAAAGAGCTGACCAACCAGACCCCACACAGCTTCATCAGAAACGTACGTCTGAAACAGGCTGCCCAACTGCTCAGGGAGAGCAAATACAACATCACCGATGTGATGTATCGCTGCGGTTTCTCCAATGCCGCCAGCTTTAGCACGATGTTCAAGAACCTCTACGGACAGTCACCTCGCGACTATATGTTGGAACACAGAAAGTAACATGACGAGGCTTCGAAAGCATACTTGATGGAGCAAAGAAAGTAAATGTTACAATTGAAAACGCCTATGATACACTGAAAAAAGTTTCAGTAACATCATATATAGGTACATATGGAAAGAAAGTGGTAACTTTGCAACGCAATCATTAATAACAACAAAAACGAAAATGAAGAAGTTAGCAATCTTATCACTTTCCATGATGCTCGCAGCTGGCGCACAGGCGCAGACTGCCGAGTTCGACTACTTCAAGTATGCGGGCAACGATGCACGCTTCAACGTGCCTATCGACAAGACGCATCAGTACTACAACCCAGTATTGGCTGGTTTCTATCCAGACCCATCCCTCTGTCGTGTGGGCGATACCTATTATCTGGTTAACTCATCCTTCACCTTCTTCCCTGGCGTGCCTCTGAGCACCAGCAAGGACTTGGTGAACTGGACTCCTGCGGGACACGTGCTCGACCGCACATCGCAGGTGCCACTGAAGGGAGAGCATGTTTCGGGCGGTATCTTCGCACCTGCCATCAGCTACAATAAGAAGAACAAGACTTTCTATATGATCACCACCAACGTGGGCGCAGGCAACTTCTTCGTGAAGACCAAAGACCCATCGAAGGGATGGAGCGAGCCTATCTATCTCCGTAAGATTGACGGCATCGACCCTAGTTTCTTCTTCGATGACAACGGCAAGGGATATATTGTACACAATGGTCCAGTAGTAGGAGGTGCCGACTACGAGGGTCAGCGCTCTATCCGCTGCTTCGAGTTCGACGTGAAGGGCGACTCCATCAAGGGCGACTTCAAGGAAATCTTGCGAGGCGGTACGCACGTAGAGAAGAAGCCTATCTGGATAGAGGGTCCACACCTCTTCAAGAAAGGCAAGTTCTACTATCTGATGTGCGCCGAGGGTGGTACAGGCGGCTGGCACAGCGAGGTGATTCTTCGTGCCAAGACCCCAATGGGCCCTTGGGAGGAGAACCCAAACAACCCTATCCTCACCCAACGCACGGGTCTCGACCCTAATCGCAAAGACCCAGTTTCTTCTGCCGGCCACGCCGACATCGTAGAAGATGGCAAGGGCAACTGGTGGGCAGTGTTCCTGGCTTGTCGTCCATACGAGGAGGATATGTACAACACCGGTCGTGACACCTATCTGCTGCCTGTGACTTGGAAGGACGGATGGCCAGAGATTCTCGCCAAGAACACGCCTATATCAACTGTAGGTGAAAAGACGGGATTGAAGCCTGCGGAGAAGAACGAGTTCTCGGGCAACTTCTCTTACACTGAACATTTCGAGACGAATTGCAAAGCAGACGGTGAGAAATCTTGCTGCGCCAACAAGGCTGGCTTGAAGGACTTGAACCCACGCTGGATGTTCCTCCGCGACTTCAAGGACTGCTACAAGGTTGCCGACAACAAGCTTACAATGAACCTCTTGCCAGGCAACATCTACAAGCGTGAACCAATGTCAGCCATCTGGGCACGCCAGCAGCACGGCACATTTACCGCAGAGACAGAAATCAACTTCACGCCTCGCAACGACAAGGAGATTGCCGGTTTGGCTCTCTTGCAAAAGGAAGACCACAACTTCGTATTGGGCAAGACCATGAAGAAGGGACAGTTAATGGTTACCCTGACTCGTGCCGAGAAGAACAACGTGCAGATAGCCTCAGCGCCTATCAAGGGCGGCAAGCTTCGCCTCAAGGTAGAGGGGCACGACAGATACTACGACTTCTACTATGCCGAGGAAGGTGGCGACTGGCAGCTCTTAGCCAAGGGTGTGGATGCCTCTAACCTGAGCACCCAGAAGAGCGGTGGTTTCATCGGTGCCTGCATCGGTCTCTATGCAAGCTCTAATAAGGAATAAATAAAAAATGCTCCCCAAATTGGGGAGCATTTTTTATTTATTCTTCACGATGTCCAGTGTCATCTTTCCTACCCAGATGGCGCTCTTGCCATTCTGGTCATCTGGTACATCCTTGCCATCGAGGTTCTTCAAGTATTCGAGGTTCTTGAAGTAGGTGTGGCTATGTCCACCGAGCACGAGGTCGATGTATCTGGTACCAGGAATCAACTCTGTATCATCGATGCCATCGATGTCCCAACCTAGGTGAGAGAGGCAGATGATGACATCGCACTTTTCCTTCTTCTTCAAGAACTCAGCCATCTCATTGCCTTTTGCAATAGGGTCGAGATATTTGATACAGCCATAGTTCGCCTCCGTTACCAATCCGGCAAGCTCAGGACAAAGACCAAAGACACCAATCTTCAAGCCCTTGCGCTTGATGATGGTGTAAGGCTTTACGATGTCTGCGAGCGGCGTGCCCGTAAAATCGTAGTTGCTACAAACTATCGGGAACTTTGCCATCTTGAAGATGCGCACCATGTTGTCGATACCGAAATCGAACTCGTGGTTGCCGATGGTGGCGGCATCATACTTCATCTCGTTCATCAGTCCGACCTCCACGTCGCCCTTGAAGAGCGAATAGTAAGGAGAGCCTTGCGAGAAGTCGCCGCTATCGAAGAGCAAGAGGTCAGGGTTTGCCTGACGTTCCTTCTTAATCATCGCCACACGGCGAAGATAACCACCACGGTTCGCCATTGCCGTATCGGCGAGGTTCGGGTTGATAGGCATCACACACGAATGGGTGTCGTTGGTATGGAGCACCACTAATTTCTTTTGCGCCATCACATTGATGGTGCAAATACACATTATTATATATATTGCTAATTTCTTCATAACGCTTATTCTATTACGCATCGTCCTTCTATCTTCGAACTTACAACTTCGCCTAGCTTTGCCTTCTCACGGAAGTAATCCATGATGATGTAGCGCACGTTGTTCTCCTTTGCCTTCGGAGACACCACATCGGTTCCACTCTTAAAGGCCACGAGTTGGTCGTTGCCCTCGGCGAGGTAATCGAGCGTAGCAATGCGATAATTCTTCTTGGGGTCAACAGGTTCTCCATTGATGGTAGCGCTCTTGAGATGACCATCCTTGGTGATAACCAATCGTACAGCATGGCTCAGACCCTCGCCTCCACGATGCGCAATCTGCTGGAAGAGTTCCAACACCTTATCGCCTGTAAGCGTGAGGAAGCAAATTTTGTTCTCGAAAGGAGCCATGTCGTTAACATCTCCCACCGTAATCTTGCCCTTGGCTAGGTTGGAACGGATGCCACCCATGTTATAGACGGCGAAAACAGGTTGTTCGCCAAAAGCCTTGCCACCCCATACGAGGATATCGGTAAGCAAGTTACTAAGTTCGCTTTCTGGGCGATGACGAGTCATATCGTGGGCGATACTACCTACCACAGGTCCCATGATACTATCCACCTTACTTTTATAAGGGGCGATAAACTTGGCAGCCTCTGCATCAGGCTCTGCATCCCAATGCTTGTCGATGAGGATGCGAGTGCGCTCCACCTTCGCCACCTTATATTTCTGGGCAAAGGCTGGGCTTGCCATCAGTATCATCGCCACCGAGGCAAGCACCATCTTCATACTATTCTTTTTGTTCATGTTCATACTTTTATTTTTGCTTCGGGTTGCAAAAGTACAAAATAAATCTGTGAAATCCATGAAATATGTGGGAAAAGACGCTTACAAGAAAGAAAAAGCGTTAAATCTGCGAGAAAAAGAAAAGAAACTGGCTGAAAATTTGCGAGATACGAGAAAAAGTCGTAACTTTGCATCCGCTTTTCGGCGTAACCGCTGTTGTCTTGGCAGAAGTGTTGCCAAGTCCATGTTGCGCAGGAACGACAAACAATTTTTAATTTTATACAAAAAATGGATTTGATTAAAGTTGCTGAAGAAGCATTTGCAACCGGCAAGAAGTTCCCTGAGTTCAAGGCAGGTGACACTATCACAGTCGCTTACAAAATCGTCGAGGGTACTAAGGAGCGTATCCAGCTCTATCGTGGTGTAGTTATCAAGATCTCTGGTCATGGTGACAAGAAGCGTTTCACAGTTCGCAAGATGTCTGGTACAGTAGGTGTAGAGCGTATCTTCCCTATCGAGTCACCAGCTATCGACTCTATCGAGGTGAACAAGCGTGGTAAGGTACGTCGCGCTAAGTTGTACTACTTGCGTAACCTTACAGGTAAGAAGGCTCGTATCGCTGAGAAGAAGACTGTAGCTAAGGGCGCAGAGTAATTTCTTAGGAAACCTGTTTAAGATTAGAAAAGATAAAGGGGAACTGGTCATCACGACTCGTTCCCCTTTTTCTTTTTTCCCTGCTACATCAGTGCAGTTTCTAAACTAACTAACATTAACCTTTTGTATCAACTATTCATTATAACTATTAAAACCTAAAATTCATTATTCATCTGTCTTCACCAATTGGATGTTGTCTTCCTCATCATAGAAGAGAGGAGCCACCTTCAAGCTACGAAGCCACGTGGTATCGTTGGAAGGCACGCAGTCGTGATGGAACAGATACCACTGTCCTTTGTACTCACAGATACTATGATGAGTGGTCCAGCCTACCACAGGTTCCAAGATAACACCCTTGAAAGTGAATGGTCCGTAAGGATTATCGCCAACAGCATAGCAGAGGAGATGGGTGTCGCCCGTAGAGTAGCTGAAATAATACTTGCCCTTGTACTTGTGCATCCAACTAGCCTCGAAGAAGCGATGTGGATCATCGGCTGGCAACACCTTACCTTCCTCGTCAACAATGATGACTGGTTTTGGCATCTCGGCAAACTGCTGTACGTCGTCGGTCATCATGGCAACACGTGATGGCAGCGGATTCTCCTTGCCTTCTGGTAGATGCTCGTCCTTGAGCGCCTTGTTGTCCTTGTACCACTGGAGCTGACCACCCCAGATACCGCCAAAGTAGCAGTAAATCTTGCCGTCATCATCCTTGAACACACAAGGATCGATGCTATACGACTTGCGGATAGGGTCAGCATTAGGCACGAATGGACCTTCTGGCTTGTCAGCCACAGCCACACCGAGGTGGAACACGCCATTATAATCCTTTGCCGAGAAGATGAGATAGTACTTGCCATCCTTCTCCACCACGTCGTTGTCCCACATTTGCTTCTCTGCCCATGGCACATCCTTCACATCGAGGATGACTCCGTGGTCAGTAACTTCGCCATTCATCACGTTGTCCATTGAGAGCACGTGATAGTCCTTCATCTGGAAGTGACCACCATCATCATCGAAGCTCTCGCCACTATCCCAGTCATGGGATGGATAGACGTACAAGCGACCGTTAAACACATTGGCAGATGGGTCTGCCATATAATCCTTTGGGAACAAATATCTTGCTTTCATTTTTGCTTTATATTAAAAATTATGCTTTTGCCCTTTCAGGGCGTTCTTCATTTTTATTCATATACCCAGGGTGTTGCCCTGGGCTAGGTGCTTTTGGGCTTTCAGCCCGCTTAGCTACTCATAGACTTTCTCTATTGGCTAACTTTTTAAAGACATTCTCTATTGACTAACTTTTTAAAGACATTCTCTATTGGCCAATTACTCAAAGAGTTTTACAATATCCTTTACCACTGGCTTCACCTCGTTGTTGCGGTCGATGAGCAGTGGATAGTTGGTTCTGCCTGGGATTGGCCAGCCATTGAGCCAAGAGTGACCATCGTTGACACCCCAGAAAGTGACACGGCTGATGACATCCTTGTGACGCTCGATAATCTTGAAGAGGTCGAGGTAACGCTGGTTGAAAAGCTTCTGTCCCTTCTTGTCAAGACCATTCACGTATGGATTGTACTTCTTCTGAAGTTCAAACTTCTGGCTGATTTCCGCACCACCAAAGCCCTCTGGGTTAGGCAACATGTTCACATCCAACTCGGTCATCATCACCTTGACACCCTCAGCGGCGAAAGCCTCAATGCTCTTCTCATACTCGGTATAATCAGGATAGTCGAAGCCATTATGGCTCTGCATACCGATGGCATCGATGCGAAGTCCCCTAGCCTTCAAGTTGCGAAGAATCTTGCAATAAGCTTCACGCTTGGCAGGTTTCGCCATCGAATAGTCGTTGATATAAAGTTCTACATTTGGGTCTGCCTCATGGGCAAACTGGAATGCCAGTTCAATGTATTCAGGACCTATAATCTTATAATACAAAGACTGGCGATAACTTCCATCGTCCTCGATAGCCTCGTTTACGACATCCCAACCTTTCACTTTACCTTTGTAGTGGGTAACCACGGTCATGATGTGATTGTACATTCTGCCGATAAGCACTTCACGGCTCACCAGGTTACCCTTGCTGTCGGTAAACATCCACTTAGGTGGTTGGGAATGCCACACAAGGCAGTGACCTACCAAGGTCTTGCCGTTCTTCTCTGCCCAGTCGGCGAGCTTGTCGCCATCGGTAAAG